>Ga0315915_1000912_pt1 | contig 33740 bp, 14 predicted proteins | sample MpolbnodulesMG_FD_207738 | JGI IMG/M metagenome (GOLD analysis project Ga0315915, IMG submission 207738) | Medicago polymorpha root nodule microbial communities from Los Angeles, California, United States - branched nodules | ecosystem: Host-associated > Plants > Roots > Nodule | place: USA...
AAAAAGAACATCACTGCCAAGGTATGCGGTGTATCATATGATTAATTTGGAAATATATCTATAGTTGATTTTGCATGATGTAGGTCTGTGATGTAATAAACATTTCTTTAATTCTGTATAGTGTTTTGTTAACTAACTTCATTTTTACAGCTTGACAACTGTAGGAAACTAATAAAATATGCTAAGAAGTCATTGGAGGAGGGGAAACCCTATTATGGAATCGAGGGATGTAATGAAGTTTTGAATGGCTACAATCATATTATTGGACCTGCACTAAAACATGAATGCTTGTGTACTCGTGCTGCACTATTGCTAAAGGTTCTTAATATTACTAAACTGCGGCTTATATTTTTTTTACTCCGTTCAGGTTTCTTTTTCAATTTTATTGAATGGAATTTTGAAATTACCTTGATATCCAGAGGAAGTGGAAAAACGCTGCTCATATGGCTATAAGAGACTGCCATGCTGCTAGGAAATTTGATAAATCCGCACATAAACCACTTTACTACATGTCAGATGCATTGTCTCAAGTACTCTTCTTGGTTGTATGAACTACATTTTTAGGATGTGTTTGATTTGAATCTTTATTGAATAATGTGTAACGGTGGTTTTCAAGATTATCTTGGTGCATTTAAGACACATTCGAAACATGACAAGTTAGCAGAGTCATAATTTTTTGTTGATAGAAATTAAAGTTTATGAGGGTTTGGTTTTATGAGAAAAACGGTAAGTGTATTCATATTGATCGATGAAGTCAATAGGGGAGGTTTTGTTTAAGCTTGTGTATTTGATTTAATGTTAAGAACCATCTGAATCAACTTTTGGTCATGACAGTTAGAGACAAGTCCATCTTTCTTTTGTTTAAGGCAGTTCCCAAGTAGCCGCTCCTCCACCACCTTAAATCTCCAAAACAAGCACAAATTGGTCCCCTATTGTAGAGCTTCCCCTTTTTAGTAATTAAACTTTGTAATACGCAGAACTGATTTTTCCGTATTGAAATTAACCACTTAATTATCCATTGGATTTGAATTTTAGATATCAAAAAGAACTATGGATGGAACTATACTGGAAGAAGCATATGAAATGAGAAGAAAGTTTGCACTCACTCATCACAGGTGAATTGTTTCTATAACATCCTTTTTCTCATTTTAATTTGTAATTTTTATGAGTTATTAACTTCTGACATTATAGTGGAAAATTTGCATAAAAGCATTGCAAGTATTCTATCTATTTGGTTATAATTATCAAAACTTTAATGGAATTATGTTTGACTTGAAAAGTTGACTGATCTTGATTTTGCTTCTTTATAATGGATGCTTCTGGGGTTTGATTTTAAAAAAGTAAGATTAGGGGAAGTTTTTTTCTCTCTTTTCTTTGTTGTGCGCCTCTTGCTTAATATTTATTTATTTTGGGTTTCATGGAAACTTATTTTGCTAAGAACATCTACTACATATAGGTAGAAGGATGACAATAACATCTACTACATAAAGGTGCTATAATTCTTGCTCTTTAAGATCATTCTATTGGTTTGTCTTGAACATGAATCTGAGCTATATCTGTTTTGAGGTGTTGCGTTGCTCACGCTTAATGTTTATATGTAAAATAAATTTTACAAGAAGACTTTTAATTTCACTATTAAGGATTTTTTATAATGTTGGCTCTGAGTAAAAGAGTATTTCCGTTAATGAGACCTTTGCAAGTTCAGTTTTATTCTTTTTTCTTTTAAACTTAGTTATGAGTTACATTGATAAGATTTTCATTTGCTCTATATGACTTGATTCTTGATTTTTTTTGTGCAGGATGATTTAACTTTTTTTCAAAGCATTTGTTATGGCAAATGCAATGCATGACCTACATTTTAGAGTGCCAATAAAAGCCATATCAAATATATAATATTAAGCAAGTCAATTTTGCATCCCATAAGCAAGTTTGTCTTCTTTGACATAACCATGTTTAATGCCTATAAATCAGGTTGCTAAGAAATTGAAAGAACATTATTGCAATTTTAACGGTTAAGAGGATATCAATGACAGAGCAATTAAACCATGATTTAACATATCCAACTTTTGGTTGTAGATTGTGTGGCATTCATAGTATTTGTGTTGGCTATAATTTTATGATTGGTGATTTAAAATGGTACTTGTAGAACAGTGTAGCTACTTTCAGCGTGCTTGGATGTTGTGCCTCCTAACTCGATAGTTACCAACATTATTTCAGTATTTTAAAATGTGATGAAATCCTGTTTTATGCTGATCAGCTGGATATTATCTTAGAACTTCATGTTTTTTTGTATCTGTTTTTTCATGGTTTGGTGCAGGCTTGAAAGTTTGCTTTAGTTGTTGCTGCTTCTCTTAATATATATTTTTATGCTAACATATCATCGAGAGTGCCATCCAGCGTTATGCTGGGAAAATCATTTCAGAATTGGACCTCCCTTTCCTACACACCCCTTCCTCTGGTTAGTCAAGCCCTTCATCATAAATGACAAGAATTGTTTGTTGAATGTTCTTAAAGGATTTATGACATGGAAATATTTTGATGCATACAATATTTATTACCTCTCAGAGTCTTGATCATTCTACTAAAGTCCTTACTCCAAGTAATTTGAAGTCTATATTTCCAGATTCAAAGCCATGGCTAATTCAGGCATGTACAATGTAGGATATGCTGATATATTGCAACTAATGATATCCGTTTGTGAAATTGTGTTGATTGTCTTCAAATTATGGCTATGCCTAGCCGATTTCCAAAATCTAGACCATGGGGGTGAGGGAGGTAAAGAGCTCAACAGAAATTGACTAACTTTTAAACATTTTAATGAATAAAAAATCAGTTCACTTTCAAACTATTAGTGTGCCATTTCATGAACTGTGCATTTGCTTTGTTTCAGGAAGGTAAATGTCCACGGTTTTTTTCCCCACAGAACCATATTGTTCTGTTTCAATATTTAGACGTGTGCGCTTGACATATAATGTGTTCAGTGCTAGGATAATACCCCAGTCCTTTTGGATAGGGTTTGCATTTTGACATGTTTGATATAACCAATTTTTCTTTTGTAGAGAGGAATATGAGCTCTTAGAAGCTGTGCAAGCAAGACTTGCTGTCCATCATTTGACTGCACCTGTTCTTGGAAATGATCATAATGAGTTTCGCAACCGTGAAAATCCAGTAAGAACTATGAAGTGAATTAAGTCCAAATTTGACATTCAATGTTTTTCAATACTGATGATATCTATTAAAAGTATTGTTAAAAGTTTCACTACTTTAATTACTTGATTACAAGTTTATTGTTCAATGTTGGTGTGTTTCCCCTACAATGTGACATCTTTCTACCTCAAATTTTTATCAGTTGTATAAAATTTGTAATAATTTTGAAATCCTACTTTAACTTTTTAGTTCATTTTATGGAAGTTGTTCCTATTTTCTTTGCTATTCACGTTTTTACGCAACCCCAATATCTTACTTCTTTGCATGTTGCTCATATGGTGAATGAAATATGATTCCAAGTTTAATATTTTTTTGAACTTTTCTAAAAAATACTGAAAAGCATTTCAGAAGGGGAAGGCCATGGCTTTTATATCTTATCATAATTCATTTTCATCTTTTTCCTTTTTTAATTGAATTCATTGTTCAGAAATGCAGATTGATTGATTAAACGATATTGCATCATGTCATTTATTTTTCTTACATGTATTTTATATAAGGTTGGAGCACCAAAAATACTTGACGGGGACATGTTGACACAGTTTCCCGAGCTGACAAATATGCAGCAAAATAACATTTTGTCTTTGGAACCACTTGATGCGGTAAAACCAAGTTTGAAGCCACTCCTACCACAATATTCTGTCAACCAAGTTGTTCAGCTTCTTGAACGGGTTCATTATGCACTGAACTAAACACACTTCCGGTTCATCTTTTTTCCAACATCTGTATGCGGGAAGCAGAATATATATACACTATATGCAGTGCAGTTCAGATAAGCGATATTCCATATTGAGTCACACTATCAACTTTGCTCTACCAATTTGACATGGAACTATCAAATGTATAAAACCATGAAGAGTTATGTGTTTAATGGATTAGATCTTTGTAATAGATTAGAGGGCTTTAGAAATATTTGATTGTTCTCCAGGAAATTCGTAATATTTGTTGAGGTGATGAGTTATGTAAGCATTGGAAAATATCTTGGTCACTCATCCAAAAAAAAGTACCAATTGTTTTTTTGTTTGTTTGTTTATTACGCGGTCAAAAAAATGCTAACAAATAACCCACACACGCAAACCAAATAACCTTCCAGAATGAATAAGATGATTGTAACATGCCTGCCAAACAACTAAACTGAATAAAGTGGTCACGAATCACAGGAAGAAACCGAAGAAATTTGAAGACACTGCCACTCCGAATGTTTATGTGTTAATTATTTTGTTCAAGTGTGAAGGATACTTCTATTTCTTTACATTGACGTCTAATTAAAAAATGTATTTTACTTGCTATTCTCTCGTTTTTTTGTTTATAAGCCTGTGAATTTGACAGTTTAACGTTTTAGTTGCGACTCAAGTTCAAGTTGCGACTCAAGTTCAAATACTAATAAGTTTTAGCAATAAAGTGGTCTCTAATAATGACATGCCTTTTATCGGTCCTAAAAATTCGATTTCCCTCCAAAACCTTACAAAATTAACGGTCATGCGAAGCGATGTGAAAAATTAAAAATTGTTTTCTCCACTTTTGTAATAAGATAAGATTGAAGTAAATAAAATAGTCACAAGAAAGGGGAGTTTGAATTGTGACCCTTTAAAAATTAACCTGCAACTTAAAATTAATTCTCAAGTGGTTTACTTGAAAAAGTTAAGTTAGTGAAATTGTTTTACAACGTTCTGACGTTCTTGTGCAGATTATATAGAAACTAATGCAAATGTTTTTCATCGCTGCAGAAGAACCGCATCAGGGATTATCCCCATCAGTTTCTTCTACCAAGGGAAAGATTGTTCGATGACTCCGACAAGTGACTACGTTGACACATTCACCATTAACCTCTATGATTATTTTTCTTTAACGAACTAAGGAAAGTAAATATAAGAACATATAATATTTTTCCAATATAGAAAATGAAAAAACAGTAAACCAGGAGAGCAAATTTTTTTTTTGTTCAAAAAAGGCCAAATCTGTTTAATCTCATTGCATAGGAGTAGGATTATGTAAGCAGTATGCAATAGTAACTCCCTTAAATCTTATGGTGTGTTTGGATTGAGGGTTTAGGAGGGGAAGGGAGGAGAGGGTCTACTTTTCTTTTTTAAATTACGGACTATATGACATGTTTTTTTAAAATAAATTAAGTGTGATTGACGTATTATATGATCGTTTATCATGTTAATATGTTAACTTTTTAAAAAACATTTCCTAGTGTCCGTAATTTAAAAATGAAAAGTAAACCCTCCCTTCCCCTCCTAAACCCTCCTTCCAAACACACCCTTAACAGATAGAAGGCCCCCTAAAATGACAATGTGTAGAGAACAAAAGGAAAAGTAGTTAAAAGATACTTTTACAAGTCTAAAGCTGAATGTTTTAATCATGAAACTGTGAGAAGCTGCAATAAAATTTGTATCTACTATGGATTCTTGGGCCAAATAAACAAGGGAAAACCTGATATCATGAGACAAGCATTCCGTGAACAAATGCAAGACCATTTGAACTTTCACATGTACAAGACTCATACATCAAAATTGCGACTAAAACTAATGATAACAATCCCAACAGTAGTTCAAATTAGCAAATGAAACAATCCAACAATACTAACTGCTTATCCTGTCCTAGAAATAATAAGTACTACAAATCAAAGAAGGAATAAGCTAAGGATAGATTACAAAAGAAGATCAATACATTACACATTTGGTGGATGGCATCACATTGTTCTCCGTTGCATTTGCAAGTTTCATTTTTTCGTCATATAGCTTGAAGAGATAATCAGACTCCTCCTTAAAGCTGAAAACAAACTTGTTCAAGAACATACTCTCAGAACAAGCAAATAGTCTAACTATGCTCGCATCCTTTTCTCGCAAACCTTTCATCAAAAGAAATTGCAGAACTGAGGCCCTTGGAATGATCCTTTTAGGTAAACTATAAGAAAACATAAGTGGACATTTAGTAAGTGCCAAGGAATCCCAACCCATTTGATTAACCCAAAAACTCATCACCAAATTAATCTTATCAATTGAAGTCAACATCAAATTCGGCTGACGCCTAAATACTCGAATAACAACTTCATCAGACCAACCCCATTTCTTAAAGACGTCAACTTTCTTATCCCAAAGTATTTTACTCAAACATTTCTTGGCTATCAAAGCAGTCCCAAAAGCAGCCGTTGAAGGGTCAAACCCTAAACCCTTAACTTCCTCTAATGACTTAATCAAATCATTTGAACAACATACTGATGGCCTTGTTCGAAGCAATCTAGCAATGGTAGAATCAGAAACTCCAAAATCAGTCATCAAATTGATATTAGCCACAATAAGGTGATAGGGATTAGTAATAAATGCAGTCCAATATTGAATTAAGCAAACAATGACATCCTTGTTGGTTTTCAAGAACCTACTTAATAATTCAAAAAGAGGGATTATTCGTTTCTCCAAACTACTTTGTAAAATTACAGGATTTGAAGTTAACAATGAAACAATATCAGAGGAAGAAGCACCTTTGGATAGAAAAAATTGAAACTTTGGCAATAACCTTTTGTGGGGTTGTGATGAAAGCAACCAAGGGTCTTTTGTGATCATGATGCGTATGTTGTCGTGTGAAAAACCGTGGTTTTCTAAGAAGGTGATGACTGAATCAGGCTTATCTGGGGTATTGAAACGAACCTGCTTGTGGTTGAAAGCTTTGAAAGCTGATTCAGTTGAGAAATCAAAATTGTTGATAAGGTAGGATACAGCAAATGGTTGTGTGATTGGTACTGATTCAGATTTTGCGGTGCTGCATTTGAGTGAAAATGGGAATGACAAGTGGTTGTTGAATTTTGAGGTTGTTGATTTTGTTATGATGACGCCGAAAACAAGATTCTGGGAGAGAAACAATTTGTTGGACATGGTTGATTTTGAGAGTTCAAATGTGAGTGTTGTGTTGGATATGACCAGATAGTGTTTGCTGTGTGGAACGGAGGAGATAATCTTTAGTCCCTAGCGCTCACAGACAAAGATACAACTTCTTCAAAATGTCATGTCTATCTTTGGATAATACTACGTAGATTCATTTTTGTGACAACTTTTGTACAACCTTCTCTTTCATACTCTCACATTATGTTTTTATTCTCTCTCTTTCTTTTTTCTCTCTTATCTTTGACCAATAAGAAGAGAGAAAAGGTAGGTTGTCACAAAAGTTGTCATCAAATGGTTGTTCAAATATCATTACTCTAAATTTTATTCATTGAATTTTAAGTGAGCAAAATTGTCACTTTGGTTGTAAGTTTGCACCTTGTTGTCACAAAAGTCACTTGACTCAGAATTAAAAACAAAGTAGTCAATGAACGTGCACTTCTGTTATCACTTTAATCTCTGACATTAAATAATTATGTTAATTGATGACGTGACAAAAGTTTTATACTGACAAAAAGTATGAGGTGTCACATAGATTAAAGTGAAAGTAGAAAATTGTCACTTTGATCCATGAATCGAAAATCAATATTTGTGAACCGAAAATCAATATCCCAAACTCGTACTAACAAAGTGTTGCTCTTCGTCAAAAAATGTGTCATCTTCCTCAATGAAGTTGTTATGTGGTTATGGGAGGCTTGTTGTTAGGTCTCTGACTATGCATGCTTACTATCAGTTAGGTCCCTGACAGTAAACACTTACTGTCACTAAGGTCCCTGATAGTAAACACTTACGGGCACACGACATTTGTCATGCTTCCATTAAATGGTTGTTATTCACGCCTACAACATTTATCATGCTTCCATGCAATGGTTGCTATTCCATGAACACACAACATGCCTAAAAATATGACAGCAAATGTTAAATATTACCTAACCATTCACATAAGAGGTTTGACGTTATATTAGAGATTATTATAATAGTTCATATAAAAACAAGGCTTAATTACACTTTTGGTCCTCGCATTTTGACCAGCTCACGAAAATGGTTCTGCCTCTTTCAAATCGAACGAAACTATCCTAAACTATCATTTTTTTTTGCAGAGAAATGACAATTTTAGGCAGTTTTAGACCTACCCCCTATGCTCAACCATGAAATAAACAAGGAATAAAGCATGTGGGTACAAGGAATCCACTCTATTCAGCACACTAACTAAAAAAAACCTTAATTTGAAACATATCTTAGAAATTAGGGTTTTTTGCTTAGTGTGTTGAATAAAGTGGATTCCTTGTACCCACATGCTTTATTCCTTGTTTATTTCATGGTTGAACATAGGGGTAGGTCTAAAACTGTCATTTCTCTGCATTTCTGGAGTTGTAAATCGGAGGTAGGACTAAAACTGCAAAAAGCATATAGTTTAGGGACGATTTTGTTCGATTTGAAAGAGACAGGACCATTTTCGTAAGCTGGTCAAAATGCGAGGACCAAAAGTGTAATTAAGCCTAAAAACAAATACTGAATCAAGTGACTTAAGTTTCTGTTCTGCAATCATACTGCAGAAATGCACATGCTTGGATAAATATACTAAGACAATATTTGTAAATAATCAATTGAAGTTTAAGTGAATATGTATTTGTTGAAGCTAATAATCTTTCTTAAAAATGAAATAGTATAATTTGAAGTTAACATTGCGATTAAAAAGAAGAAAGTATTAAGGAATTCAAGATATACAAATACAAAATTTGGGAAAATGTGATTCATAACCAGATCTGAAAGCCTGAAACAATTCTTCATATTGCTAGAATTGATAAATTGATATAAAATAGGATCATAGTAGGCATACTTTGTGTCTGTAATTGTTTCCTGTCAAAGATGTAATTGTTTCCTGTCAAAGACCTTAGTGATAGTAAGTGTTTACTGTCAAAGACCTAACTGATAGTAAGTATGCACAGTCAGGGACCTAACAGAATGTCTCCTGCAACCACATAACAGTTTCATTGAGGAAGATACTCTGTTCTTGGCGAAGAGCAACATTTTGTTGGGACGAGTTTAGGGATATTGATTTTCGGTTCAAGGATATTGATTTTCAGTTCAGGGGCCAAAGTGACAATTTTATATTTTCACTTTAGTTTATGCGACACCTCATACTCTTTGTTAAGATAAAACTTTTGTCACATAATCAGTTAACAAAATTGTTTAACGTCATGGACTAAAGTGATAACGGAAGTGCACATTCAAGGACTACTTTGTATTTAATCCTGAGTCAATGACCTTTTTAACAGCGAGGTGCAGAATCAGGTATCAAAGTGATCATTTCCTCTACTTTAGTTTATATTTATTTTCATTTATATGTTTGTGGAAATTATGATTTACCACTTACATATAAATGAAAATGAATAAATTTTCATTTATATGTTTATACTTTGGTTTTTGTTGACAAATATTAAGTGTTTATACTTTATATAAAAATTAAAAGTAACAATGGAAGGTATTTTTACTAGATGAATTAAAACAGTTTTTTTTTGTTGGTGAAGATATTTTTTTTGGTGGTGAACCATTGTCTTTTTTTTTTTTTTGGTCTTGAGTGACGTTGTTGGTGATGAACCATTTTAATTACTTCAAAACAATGGAAGGTATTTATTAGAAGAAAAAAAACAATGGAAGGTATATTTTTCTCCTAAAAAAACGAAAGATATATTTTCATTAAAACAAAAATAGTGGAAGGAATGTTCTATAAAAAGAAGGGAATAAACGGAAGACAAATGGATTTTTTTGGTTACAATAACAAATGGATTTTTGTTTTCTTCATGTGGTCTAGTAGTTTGAAATTTACTTTTTTCAACGTGAATAGTGTTTGATGTTCAAACTTGAGCCCTATATATATTACGTAATATTTTTATCAATTAAGTTAAACTCAGTATTAAAGAAAAAAACTGATCCAAACTCAGAAAGACACAAATGAATATTTATTAACAAAATAATTATTACGGAACCATATATATCATAATAAATTAAAATTGGTAAAATTGAATTTTAGATATAATAATGAAAGTAAAAATGATAAGGTATAAACTTAAACCGTCTGATAAAAGAGAAGAAATAGAGTTTTAAGTAATCAATTGGGTGTACTTGATAACTCTGCTTCTTCTCATCCAACAAAAGTATTTATTCTTACCTTAAGCTCTATAGCAAGTACAACAAACCTCCCAATGTGAAAAGGTATTTGTCATTAGCCCACGTTTTCTCCACAACTCTTCGCTTCACATTGTCACTTCTATTAAGGTAAAATCTCTACTTCTGTAAGTCTTTCTCGAATGTCAACCTTCTCGACTAACGATATTTTGATTCCTCCCCTCATGCAAAATATTTAGTGTTTATGGAATGATGAACATGTTCAAATTTAAGTAGACCTTATTGAGTTTTATGGGGAAGATACCAACCTCTAAATTCTCATCCCAGCTAACCTCCCGTGGAATAATGGTGCCATTAGAAAAAGATATCTATGTGATCTCACTTTCTTCCTTTTGATGTAAAACTTGGCCACATATCCTGTCTTGTGATTATCTTCCTGTGAATATTAATGTCATTTACTTTCAATGCCACGTTCTCGTCATGGCTTTCCTTTTGTATAAGCAACTTATTCTCTATAGCGTAGATTGTTATTCCTTCCAACATGGTATACCTTTAACTAACACACACACAACATGGTATACCTTTGATGTAAAACATGGTATACCTAAAGACGGATCCCCTAGTGGGGGTAATATGTGTGTGAGTGTGTGTAAACAACCTCTTCATAATTCTCAGGTCCAGTGAGGCCTCCTTGCAATCAAAGTTGTAGTTCTTTTCTGGTTTGAATTTGTATGGTGTCCCCTTTACAGTGTGATTTCACTTCCATTTGCAGAAAACAAATTATCTCTTCTTTTGTTTATTGTTGTATTTGTTAGTCATGATAAGTGAAAAAAGATGATTATCTTCAATCTATTAGAATGAACAAAATTACTCTTATTTGAGTTATGTATTAAAGAATTTTTTAAAAAGGCAAGACAGCGGGAAGATATTAAAAGGAGTTGGAAACATAAGAAGCAAACAACTGAAAAATCATTACTTGGATCGTTAATTCAATTTCACAATCAAAGAGATTCAACTTGCAAAATATGACACGACCAAGGTGATTTAGTGTATGTTTAGTATCGCACTGAGTAAGCTAGAATCATGATGACTTATCGTGATTTTCATTATAGTTTGTCTTCCTTATGCTCATTAGATATATCCAATAATATGCATTCTTGACTATGGAGCTTCTACTTACATCCTACTTCATCAGAGTCAGTCATGAAAGTGTGCAGAGAACAAAAGGAAAAGTAGTTAAAAGATGCATTTACAAGTCTAAAGCTGAAAGCTTCAATCATGAAGAATCTGCATATGTAATTTGTATATACTATGGATTCTTGGGCCAAATAAACAAGGAAGAACTAACACCATGAGACAAGCATTCTCAGACCAAATGCAAGACCATTTGAACTTTCACATGTACAACAGTACAAGGTCTAAAGAAATTGTAACTACAATATACTAAATGCAAGACCTATGGATCGAAATTGCAACTAATATAACAAAAAACAACAGTAGTTCAAATTAGTAACAATACCAACCCCTATCCTGGCCTAGAAAGAATAAGTACTTCAAATAAAAGAAGGAACAAGATAGGGTTATGTTACAGAAGAAGATCAATAAATTACACATTTGGTGGATGGCATGCCAGTGTTCTCTTTTGTATTTGCAAGTTTCATTTTTTCCTCATACAGCTTTAATAGATAATCAGACTCCTCCTTAAAGCTGAAAACAAACTTGTTCAAAAACAATTTCTCGGAACAAGTAAATGGTGTCACTAAGCTAACATTCTTTTCTCGCAATCCTTTCGTCAAAAGAAATTGCAAAACTGAGGCCCTTGGAGCGATCCTTTTATCCAAACTGTAACTAAAAATATGCGGCCCTTTAGTGAGTGCCAAGGAATTCCAACCCAATTGATTGACCCAAAAGCTCATCACCAAATTAATCTTTTCAATCGAAGTCATCATCATATCAGGATGACTCCTAAATACTCGAATAACATCTTCATCAGACCAACCCCATTTCTTAAAGACGTCAACTTTCTCATCCCAAAGTTTTTTACTCAAACCTTTCTTGGCTAACAAAGCAACCCTAAAATTAGTTGTCGAAGGATGAAACCCTAAACCCTTAACTTCCTCCAATGACTTAATCAAATCAGTTGAACCAAATATAGATGGCCTTGAGTGAAGCAAATTAGCAATGATAGAATCAGAAACTCCAAAATCAGTCATCAAATTGATATTAGCCACCATAAGGTGATAAGGATTAATAGCAAACGAACTTGAATTTTTAATTAAGCAAAGAATGGTATCCTTGTCGGTTTTCAAAAACCTACTTAACAATTCAAAAAGAGGGATTATTCGTTTCTTGAAGCTAGTTTGTAAAATTCTAGGGTTTGTAGTTAACAATGAAACAATATCAGATGAAGAAGCACCTTTGGATAGAAAAAATTCAAACTTAATTTCATGAGTCTTCAAGCTTGATTTCATGAAAATAGGGTTACGTACAACCATACGAACAATGTCAGAGGTAGAAGCACCTTTGGAGATTAAAAATTGAAGCTTTGGGAGAATCGTTTTCTGGGTATTGCAGGAAAGAAGCCATGGTCCTCTTTTGATGATGTTTTTTATGTCTGAGTCAGTGAAACCGTGATTTTTGAAGAAGTTGATAACTGAATCTGGTTTTATTGAGGTTTTGAAACGAAGGTGTTGTGAAGTTTTGAGTGCAAATTCATGTGAGAATCCGAATTTGTGGACGAGGTAGGAAACAGCGAATGGGTGTGAAGGGGTGGTTGTGATAATGAATCTGAGCGTTGTTGAGATATTTGATATGCCAAATGCATTGCGACAGAGAAATGCTTTCAACATTGAATTTGAATCCTCGGTCGACGGGTTTTGTTGCAACAGAACGAAGAAGATGATTCAAATGTATTTTGTTCTCTTTCAAAGAAATTGAACTATTTCCTCCTCAAATTTGCGTATATCGATCAATTTCATCCCTCAATTTTTCGAAATAACAAATGCATCCTTGAAATTTATAAATGCCATCAATTTAGTCTATTTGTCAAGTTTCGCCATTAACACTATTGACGTGTCACGTTAAGCGCTGACGTGGAGATCCAAGTCAGCTTCCACGTAGACAAAGACAAATTTGATCGATTTTTTTTGAGTTTATTTTTTACCTAAAAAAAATAAAGTCAATAAAAATTATACCATCAAATCGATACCTGAATTATTCATTAAAAATTAAAATGGTCCATGAATTATGTCGATCACTATCAAACCGATCCTAAATTGTTTATCTTATCTATCAATTTGATCATTGATGCTGTCAAATAAATGTTAAAAACTAAAATAATGTGAAGAATTTGATTCGATTTCATCTCACTATGGTTAAACCTTGCTCAAATTTTTTAAATTTGGTTAAGCCATTTTAATCTTACTGTAATCAAATCATGTACATGTTCTTTATTTTCACCACATTTCATGCTTTTTTTTTTTAATTATTTGGTGATTTCACTAGTTTTGAATTTCATGATTGTTCATGTATTTTTGTTAAGTAGGTGCTATGAAAAGGCATTCTACTTTGTGTGTTGTTGAAGATTTGATGGGTTGTTTAGATCATGAAATTGCTGTTTTTGAATATACTTTTCTTGTAAATGATTTTTGCTCAAAATTTAAAGAAAATTGTTGTTGAAACATATGCAAAGGTTGAGAAACACATGTAAAAGACGAAAATACCCCTCGACATTTAACTACCGAGGAAAACTAAAACCGGCTACAGTTAACTACCGAGGAAAACAGATCTGCATATGAAGGAACAAGGCAAACAAAGCCATCATGAAGCCCATATTTTTGAAACCCTTGTTCTTGATTTGTTCAACCCATAAAAATTTCCAATTTCTTCATCTTCTTTCTTACTTTTGTTTAATTTCTTTTATTTTGCAATTCAAACCCATAAAAATTCCCAATTTCTTCATCTTCTCTTTTACTTTTGTTTAATCTTTTATATTACAATTCAAACCCATAAAAATTCCCAATCTCTTCATATTCTTTCTTACTTTTGTTTAATTTCTTTTATAATGCAATTGAAGTAAAAAGGACACCTATTCATGGAGTTATCAATTGGGTGTCATGGATCTGTTAGGAAGAAGGTGTGGATGTCTATGATGTGAATTTGAAGCAAAACCCCAAAACGAAATGGAAGAAGGATTGAGATAAGGACAACGATGATTGAAAAAAAAAAATTCACGATGGCTTTGTTTGCCTTGTTCCTTCATATGCAGAATTGTTTTCCTCGGTAGCTAACCACCGAGGTTTTCCTCGGTAGTTAACTGCAGCCGATTTTAGTTTTCCTCAGTAGTTAAATGTTGAGGGGTATTTTCGTCTTTTACATGTGTTTCTCAGCCTTTGCATATGTGTCAACAACAATTTTTAAATTTATATGTTTGTACTTTGAAATTTGAATGAATGAAGAGAGAGAGGTTCGATGTGTTGTTTATGGTTTACCGTGAGGTGAAAGATTCTATTTTTAGTTTGTTACTAAAAGTATTTTACTAAGGTTTTATTTGGATAAACAACTTAATTGAGTGCTTATAGTATAAGATATTATGTATAAACTAGGCTTGTCTGGATTTAGTTATTTGAGTTTGTCTACTAGCATAACCACTTTGAGACTGTTTGGGAGAACTTTTGAATACACCTTATGACATGTACATAAGTTGTTTCCAGCTTATTTTTATAAGTTCTCCAAGATAGCTTATGAAAACAGCTTATAGAAAACACTGATAAGTTCATAAGCCCTTTTCAACATATTTTCACAAGTTCTTCAGGATAGCTTATGAAAACAGCTTATAGGAAAACAATTTAAATTTATTTTATGTTTTGTTATAGAAATAGTTTATCCATTATCACTTATCGTAACAAGCATTTATGCCACTGGCTACAAATTAAGCTGTTTATCGTAACAAGCATTTATGCCACTGGCTACAAATTAAGCTGTTTATCCAAACGAAGTATTCTATAACAAACGATAACATAAAGTTAAACTGTTTTCATAAGCTATCATGAGCGCTTATGGAAAAAGCTGAAAATAGTTTATAGAGATGTCATATGTTATGTCATAAGTTGTTTCCATAAACTCTTTTAAACAGTCTTACAAATCAAAAAGAGAATTTTCTATCCCAAATTTTTTAGTGTACGAAATTTTCAAAAAGAGAGTGTTGATAGTTTGGGTTCACCAGTCATTCAAAGTCATTGGTATGGGCATGACTAGGTTTTATGGCTACTACATTGCAACAAATAATGACATACGAGCTCTACTATCCTTCACAATTTTGAATGAATTATTCTGTAAAATTTATTCTTAGAAAAGCGAGTTCAAATTTATAAAAAAAAAGTGAGTTAAATGCATTCTTGTAATAGTGAATTGACCAATAAATTTGAGTCTAAAGATCAATTTTAAAATCAAAAACTCAAAATTTTAGCTTGTTAAAATCAGTTCTAGAGACACAATCAATTTGACTTGAGAGTAACCAAACATATCAAAATAAATTCTATACATTTAGAATCAATTTTGGGTCCTCCAAAAGTGGAACCAAAGTTCATTAGTGGAGACACTTTGGTGGAATCTGTTGCTCAAGATTTATTGAAATTTGATGAAGCCTTGGCTCAATTGAAATTCCATCTACAACTAGCAAGATCACATGATTCATTATGCTAGCATGAGTCGTAGCCTTTAAACTACAGCTTCCTTCTTCAGCACACATACATCATGTTTTCCATGTCAATTGAAAAAGGCAGTGGGAAGCCATCCTGTCACACAAGCAGATGGGGTGACCATACAACCTGGTTACATACACAACATAACAGGACCAGAATTTCTCAAATCCTCATACAATGGCAAGATAAACCAATTGAAGAGGCTACATGGGAGCGCCAAGCTACCATTCAACAATAGTTTTCCGACTTCAATCTTGAATAATTTCTCCTTAAAGGATAAAATCCTCCAAGGCTGTTATAGGAAAAGGGGAAGGTTGTAAATTAGTTGTGAGTTGTTGGTTAAAATGACAATGTGTAGAGAACAAAAGGAAAGGTAGTTAAAAGATGCATTTACAAGTCTAAAGCTGAAAGGTTCAATCATCAAATTGTGAGAATCTGCATATATAATTTGTATATACTATGGATTCTTGGTCACATAAACAAGGAAAAACTAACACGAGACAAACATTCCCAGACCAAATGCAAGACCATTTGATCTTTCACATGTATAAGGCCTAAAGAAATTGTAACTTTTTCTAGACAGTAAACTACAGCTTAACATTTCATAAATAGAGAATAATACAAAAAACTAGTGTTAATATTTAAGGGACATTGCCCAGGAATTTTAAAGGGTCAACTCTAGAGAAAGAGTCTAACAAATCATGATTTGCAATACAGAAAGATATGAGAAATCAAACCAAAATCTATAAATGCTAACAACCAAACCATCAACACTGTCCACCTCTTTATCAAACATCTTAAGAACAAAATCAACTAAATTTGAAATGGAGCAACACCTGCACAAAAATGGTACAGCAAGGGCACTAGCAACAATACAATAGAAAGGAAGAAACATACCAATAGTTGCTGAAGAACAGATTTTTGGAGGTTTGTGAGTTCAAAAGATCTCTTTGACGCGCGTAATGGGTGAGTGTTGAAATTGTAACTATAATTGATGATAACAAAAACCAACAGTAGTTCAAAATAGCAAATAAAACAAGCTAACAATACTAAAACCAACGGTAGTTTAGAAAGCATAAGTACTTCAAATTAAAGAAGAAGATCAATAAATTACACATTTGGTGGATGGCATGCCAATGTTCTCCTTTGTATTTGCAAGTTTCAGTTTTTCCTCATACAGCTTTAATAGATAATCAGACTCCTCCTCAAAGCTGAAAACAAACTTGTTCAAGAACAACTTCTCAGGATAAGTAAATGGTGCAACTAAGCTTGCATTCTTTTCTCGCAAACCTTTCATAAATAGAAATTGCAAAACTGATGCCCTTGGAATGATCCTTTGATGTAAACTATAACCAAACATAATTGGACATTTAGTAAGTTCCAAGGAATCCCAACCCAATTGATTGACCCAAAAAATCATCACCAAATTAATCTTATCAATTGAAGTCAACATCAAAATAGGCTGATACCTAAATGCTCGAATAACATCTTCATCAGACCAACCCCATTTCTTAAAGGCATCAACTTTCTCATCCCAAAGTTTTTTACTTAAACCTTTCTTGGCTATCAAAGCAGTCCCAAAAGTAGTTGTCGAAGGATCAAACCCTAAATGCTTAACTTCCTCCAATGACTTAATCAAATCCTCTGAACCAAATATAGATGGCCTTTTCTGAAGCAATCTAGCAATGGCAGAATCAGAAACTCCAAAATCAGTCATCAAATTGATATTAGCCACAATAAGGTGATATGGGCTAATAATAAACGACATTGAATGTCGAAGTAAGCAAACAATGATATCCTTGTTGGTTTTAAAGAACCTACTTAACAATTCAAAAAGAGGGATTATTCGTTTGCCCAAGCTACTTCGTAAAATTGTAGGGTTTGCAGTTAACAATGAAACAATATCAGATGAAGAAGCACCTTTGGATAGAAAAAATAGAAACTTTGGCAATAACATTTTGTGGGGTTGTGATGAAAGTAACCAAGGTGCTTTTTTGATGATGATGCGTATGTTGGAGTGTGAAAAGCCATGGTTTTGAAAGAAGGTGAGAACTGAATTAGGCTTTTCAAGGGTATTGAAACGAACCTGTTTGCTGTTGAAAGCTTTGAGAGCCGATTGAGGTGAGAAACCAAAATTGTTGATGAGGTAAGATACAGCAAATGGTTGTGCGTCTGATTTAGATTCTGATATTGTGGTGCAGAATCTTGTGAGTGAAATTGGGCATGATAAGTGTTGAAAAAGAGGACCAATTTTTGGGGTTGTTAATTTTGTTGCGATGATTTCTAAAATAACATTGTGGGAGATAAACAATTTCTTCAACATTGCAGTGTTCTGGAAATGGTGTGAGAATGAGATGTTCGGAGACTTACATTGTTCGTTTTTGAACATAACTAGCACCGAAAATGTTTTACCAAATAACTACAATTAGAAAAAAACTTAATGCATTTAATGCATTTCTTTAGTTGCTCTTCAATGGGTTCTTTACTTAAAATACAATTTTCGTAGCTATTATGACTGATCTGTCGAGAATAGAGCTTAACGATGAGTCATTTAGGATTCTCGTGTGATGGAGGACCGGTACGGTGGATGAGATGCTCTATGAGTTTACTGATGATGGTAGCGAGACAGACACACGATCCGACGCTCAAGTTAGTGTGAGAGAGAGAGATTTTCAAAGTTTAACTTTGAGTTTACGAGTTTTGATGAAATGATTGTGTACCTAGAGTGGCAGATGTGTCATGCTTATAGACACTGGGGGCCGGTAATGATCCATGCCCGCACATATGAAATGAAAAATTAATGCTAAAGAATGCGTATTTTTGGGGATAATTTGAAAGCAGATTCAAATTTACAATAATTGCAATTACTCTCTCCGTCTCACATTAAGTGACACAGTTGACTCTGTCACACATACTAATGCATATTTTTTTCTTTAATATCTTTAATTATCTATTATAAAAAATTATGAAAATTTAATATTTGAAAAATATTCATTGAGACGAATCCAACATCTTATTTGATATTATTTATCTTTGTATATTAATGGAAAAACATGGTCAAAGTATGTTAGGTCAATGATGCACATTGTTAACTAGGTCATCTAATATAAGATGGAGGGAGTAATGCCTATTTATAAAATGAAAGTTTGCGATTTTATGGACAACCATGCTATTCATGAGTAAAAATTCGTCTAATTGTTCTTTTTTTAGCAAATTTAGCAAATGTTGTGTCATTTATATATTATATTTATTTTTTATTTTAAAATTTATGAATATTTTTGAAATGAAAAATATAGGGTTCCAACTCACGCCGCACACGAGTTAGCTTTCAGTTTCACTCATAAAAACTGGAGGGAGGGCACGAGAGGGAATCTTTTCCCCATTTTATGGGGCATAAGTAAAAGTGGGAAAATGATTTCTTACATGATTATTTTTTAATTTGAAAATATTTTAATAAAGACAATTTTTTTTTAAGAAGTATATTTGAATTGAAACAAGGGCGGGCCATCTTGGGAAATCAGGAGTGTAAACTTCATTAGATTGTCCAAAGAAATGAGATTGAAGAAGTGTTTTGTTTGGAAGTGTGAATGATGATACATTGTTCACTGATGCTTCAATCATTGTTCCTGCGAAGTTCGGTTGTGCTGACAAGGGTTAGTGCACACGCGTTAAACATCATAATGGATCCTTCTAGTCTTCCATTGTTAGAGTTAAAATGATAAGCCGTTCTTGCCGTTGATTTAGATTTTGATTTGGATCCCTCTTCTGCACACATACATCATTTTTACCATGTCAATTGAAAAAGGCAGTGGGAAGCCATCCTGTCACACATGGGGTCACCTTACAACCTGGTTATATACACAACATAACAGGACCAGAATTAAGTTTGCAAGACCATTAGAATTTTCAAATGTATAGGGCCTACAGAAATTGTAACTTTTTTTTTTACAGTAAACAACTGCTTAACATTTCATAAAATAGAGAATAATACAAACGACCAGTGTTAATATTTAAGAGCCATTCCCCAACAATTTAAAAGAGTTGATTCAAGAGAAAGAGTCTACCATATCATGATTTGCATTGCACATAACTTTGCAGAGAGATATGAGAAATCACACCAAATTCTGTATCCTAACAACCAAACCATCAACACCGTCCATCCGCCGATAATGACAAAGTAATTGTGAGAATCCACTGTTTTTCTTCTGTCAAGTTACACATCATTTTTTGGCTTCATTACACGCATTTCAACTATAATTGGTCTCGGATTTACTCACCTTGTCGTGCTGAACATAATTAAGCTGATAAAAGGACAAGGTATTGAAGTTGGGATCATCCTCATAAAGAACTGCACGTCCTATGTGTTTCCTAACATCATAATTCAGTTGGCGTATTCTATCAAACAACTCAAGCGCACATTTGTTCCAGCCAAAATAAAAACAACAGCAACACAATATGGTTTGAAAAAGTTTAGCACCAAACACCCACCCACAGCTCCATTGGGGATTTTTATCAAACATCTTGAGAGCAAGATCAACTAAATTTGAAATGCAGCAACACCAGCAAAAAAAATGGTCCGTCAAGGGCAACAACAACAATACAATAGAAAGGAAGAAATATACCACTATCAGGTGGTTTTGAAGGAGGCTGGAGACGGACCTGCTTGAGAGGCGGAGGATCGACTGCGATTTGCTGGAGGTTTGTGAGTTCAAAAGACCTATCTGTGGTTACTGGTTAGTACCCTTGCTGGTGGTGGAGGCTTACGAGGGGGTCACACTGCCAGAGGAGAAGATGCAAAAGTAATGGATGAAAGTGTTGAAATAGTATACTAAATGCAAGACCTATGGATCGAGATTGCAACTAAATTTAATGTTAAGAAAAACCAACAGTAGTTCAAATTAGCAAATGAAACAAGCTCAAAATACTAACCCCTTATCCTGACCTATAAAGCATAAGTACTACAAATTAAAGAAGAAGATCAACAAATTACACATTTGGTGGTAGGCATGCTAGTGTTCTCCTTTGTATTTGCAAGTTTAATTTTTTCCTCGTATAACTTTAATAGATAATCAGACTCCTCCTTAAAGCAGAAAACACACTTTCTCAAAAACAAATTCTCAGAATATTTAAATGGTGAAACTAAGCTGGCATTCTTTTTTCGCAAACCTTTCATCAAAAGAAATTGCACAACAAATGCCCTTGGAATAATCCTTTTCTCCAAACTATAACAAAACATCAGTGGTAGTTTGGTAAGTGCCAAGGAATTCCAACCCATTTGATTAACCCAAAAACTCATCATCAAATTAATCTTATCAATTGAATTCAACATCAAACTAGGCTGATGCCTAAATACTCGAATAACAGTTTCATCAGACCAACCCCATTTCTTAAAGACATCAACTTTCTCATCCCAAAGTTTTTTACTCAAACCTTTCTTAGCTGCCAAAGCAATTCCAAAAGTAATCGCCGAAGGATGAAACCCTAAACACTTAACTTCCTCCAATGACTTAATCAAATTCTTTGAACCAACTATAGATGTCCTTGACTGAAGAGAGCTAGCAATTACATAATCAGAAACTCCAAAATCAGACATTAAATTGACATTATCCACAGTAAGGTGATAGGAATTAATAGTAAGTGCAGTCCAACATCGAATTAAGCAAACAATGACAACCTTGTTGGTTTTCAAGAACCTACTTAATAATTCAAAATGAGGGATTATTCCTTTCTCCAAGCTACATCGTAGAATTCTAGGGTTTGCAGTTAACAATGGAACAATATCAGAAGAGGAGGCACCATTGGATAGAAAAAACTGAAACTTTGGCAATAACGTTTTGTGGGGTTGTGATGAAAGTATCCATGGTGCTTTTCTAATGATGATGCGTATGTTTTCGTGTGAAAAGCCATAGTTTTGAAAGAAGGTGATAACAGAATCAGGCTTATCTGGGGTATTGAAACGAACCTGGTTGAGGTTGAAAGCTTTAAGAGCAGATTTAGGTGTGAAACCAAAACTGTTGATGAGGTAAGATACAGCAAATGGCTGTGCGTCTGATTCAGATTCAGATGTTGTGGTGCAGAATCTTGTGAGTGAAATTGGGAACGAGAAGTGTTGATTCAAAAGAGAGTTGTTGAATTTTGGGAATGTTGATTTTGTTGCGATGATTCCTAAAACAACATTGTGTGAGAGAAACAATTTCTTCAACATTGTAGCAGATGATTACTTCGGAAATTGCAGTGTTCTGGGAATAGTGTGAGAATGAGATGCTCCAATACTCATAAAACAAACTACTGAATAAACTCTTTAAATTAATACTCGGTAAATTAATAAACTCTCTAAAATAATAAATTTGTCCCAACTTGGATCAATGTAAAAAATTGAAAAACTCGATAAAATAATAAGATAATAATTTTTCGAGAGATCCCTTTATAATTTTTGGTCCCAAGAAAATCATAAATTAATAATTCATAGAAACTGAAAAGAAAAAAAAATACACTATTGAAATATGATTCAATAGTTGTCTGTTTTCGTTCAAGTCTGTTTGGAGCTCACCTCTAACTTTTCTTATTGCATCTAATAGCTCAAGTGTTGTATTTTTGTATTGTATTTTTCCAATGCATATGAACACAGTAATTACTAATTTACGTTGAGTCCAAAGGTTCGCTGCAACGTAATTCTAAGAAGCATAGACTAATTTGCCTTTTTGTTTGGTATGTACTGTATATAGATGTGTCAATATCATGGGGCTTTGACGTTTAGGCCCCAGCCCACATAGTAAGGGGGCTTGAAAATTCACAAGATTAAAAAGCCCACATTCATGCAAGCCCACAAATAAAAAAATCAAAAGACCCAAAAGCCCCAAAATATCTATAAACATTTTTCTAAAAAACAAATAACTTTTTTTTTTACTGAAAAAAAACTTTTTTTTTTACCGGAAAAACTTTTTTTTTTACCGGAAAAACTTTTTTTTTACCGGAAAACTTTTTTTTACCGAAAAACTTTTTTTTTACCGGAAAAAAACTTTTTTTTGCTGGGAAAAAAAACTTTTTTTTTGCCTTTATAGTGGGGCTTTTTTAGGCCCACAAATAAATAGATTTTAGAGTGGGCTTGGCCCCAAATATTTTGTTCAATTAGGGGGTTTTAATTTAGTGGGCGTGGTGGGGGCTTTTTTAAGTGGGCTTTGAAATTTGAGGCTTTATTGACACCTCTAACTGTATAATTACTTAAAAACTCTTTAAATTAATAATTATTAATTTATCGATAAATTAATAACTCTCTAAATTAATAAATTTCTCCAGTCCTGACATTATTAATTTATAGAGTTTCTACTGTATTATGAAATAATCGTAAGTTTCGTCAATTATCTCTGAAATTAACAAAAATTCAATCACCCTTCTGAAATTGCATAACACTACTCAATTTACCCCTCCGTCAAATTTTCTGTTAGTTTTGCAAATACCCCCTAAAGTTTTGCACTTGTGTGCAAAATGCTCCCAAACTTAAAAATTTATATATTTATTTTCTTATCCTTAACAAATGTGGAAGAGGAGATGAAGAAATATTAATACAACTATAATAATAGTATAATCCATTCATGGATTTATATGCATACCCAAGAATTGGATACCCATAAATTAATAAAAATAATTATGTTTTTTTTCTTTATGAGTAAATTCAAAATTTAGTCAATGCTAGTCGTAAGTCCCTGTTTTGAAACCATTTTTTTACAAAATATGTGTATTTTTTTCCCCTCAAACTAAATAGTCTATTTAAAAGTAAAAAGACACTAAAAATGAATAAAATTTATTCATAAAGAAAAAAAAACAAAACTATTTTTATTGATTTTTTGGACATATTTTATCCATTCTTTTTAATAATATATCTTATCAAAAAAGTAATTGATCATATCAAACTTTGAAGTCATTTGTCGATGTTATTTAGTTTCAAATAAAATAATTTTTTTTTGAAATTAATTGTTCATAACTCAATTATTTTGAAATAAAAAACAAAATAGCAATTCCCACTTCAACAGAAAGTATACAAATCATACAAAGATGAAAATTCTAAGGTTCATATGTAGAGTATACTCTAAATTAATAGTTAATTGTTTGTCTTTAATATCTTTTGAGTTAAAATTAAGAAGATAAATATTTTTTTTTTTAAGTTCGGGGGGCATTTTGCACATAAGTGCAAAACTTCAGGAGGATATTTGCAAAACGTCATGTTGACTAACAAAAAAATTTAACGGAAGAGGTAAATTGATTAACGTTGTGTAACCCTTAGAGCACATGTTAAGAAAACTTAAAAGAAGAAATATTTTAGAAAATTTTGTGCTTTCAACCCATTAAAAAGTTAAAGATTAAATGTAATGCGCACATTCCAATGAGTTATTTCTATATTTGTTTCATTAACTTGTGCCATAAGGACACAAGTTAACATTTCTCTTTTTAAATACGTTATTTTAACTTGGACAAAAATATCGGATTAATCAGATATTTTTGTCAAACTTAAAGGATTAAAAGAGGTATTTGACCTTATTTTTAAGCTCGAAAAATATTAAAGCTCTACAAGCCCTAAACACTAAGCCATGGTGAAAAATTCATGCCTAATGGAGGGTGAATATAATTGTGAGTAAAATAAAATGTCCTTGACTGGTTGATTACGTCTCAGGCTCTAACAACAATCCAATTGATTTGGGTGAATGTGCTAATGTGCCTTCAAGGCAGACTAATGATGGTGATGGGATTAAGTCACGAGGAAGAGCTTGCCTAACAACCATGCGATAGGAATCAGTCAATTATAACCAAGAAAATCTTGAAAAACATAGTTTATCAGGTTTGTATTCACTATACTTGAATTTGGGGGGTATATTACTCACAGCGAAAAGCAAGTTAGGAGAACCATGATCTTCAACACATTCTTATTATGCCAACTATTAAATCTGCTGAATAACGTGGATTTGTTGAAAAAATTAAGTTTTCAAGATGCATGTTAAGAACTTGATTTTCTTAGTGGCTTTAAGGAGTAGTGTTGTAATGCAGGTTGTAGTGATTTAGTATGCAAAAGGCCTAACAGAATGCGTACGGTTGAATGCTGCCGGATGGACTATTTGTGTCATGGTTAGCGCTCTTTCATGGGACTATTGTCGGGACCAATTATGCCTCAAGCTCAGATCTGAAGAGACCGAGTTATTTTTTGTGCCAATTATGCTTCGACATCAGACTCCGATGAATCTACCATTTAAACACGAAGAATGATTTTGTTGATTGACATAGCCAGCCGACATGATTTCTGTTGAGCTGACTCATCATTGAGTTAGTTATGATTTAGTCAGCTTAAAATCACCTTCTTAGAGGTAATCAATCAGTCAAGGACATTTTATTTTACTCATACACAAATATATTCACCCTCCGTTGAGCATGAATTTTTCAGTATGGCTTAGAACTTAAAGTATTACAATTAACCGTTAATTGTTTGTTTTTAATATTTTTTGAGTTAAAGATAAGAAAGCAAATTTAAGTGAGGGAATATTTTGCACATAAGTGAAAAACTTTAAGGAGTATTCATCATAACCGTAAAGAAAATCCATATTAAAAAAAATTGAAAAAATTACAACCTAGAACATGGCAGTACTATGTAGACAAAACAAAAAAGAATTTGACGAGGGAGTAAAGTTGTGCAATTTGGGGCTAATTGAAGTTTTAAAGAAAAATAAAAAAGGAAATGATTTTTTTTAACTTGTCTCCTCTGGGACACAACAGAGCACTCTCCCTTGCATTGAACTCTAAGAGGGTGTATTGGATTGAGATTTTAAAAAACTTTTTTGGCAAATAAAATCCTGAAGATTTTAAAAGATTTAGTGAGATTATATTGATTTTGTTGGATTTTAAAAGACTTTTTGTAATGACTTTTTACAACCAAGATTTTGAACACATGATTTTAATGGATTTTGTTGGATTTTAAAAGACTTTTTGTAATGACTTTTTACAATTAGGATTTTGAACACATGATTTTAATGGATTTATAATACTGATTTTGAACAAATGATTTAAATGGATTTATAATACAAATTTCAATGTAAAGATTTTGAAGACATGAGCACATGATTTTAACTTATAGACTTTTAAGATTTGGAAGTACTTTGTGATAATTCTAAGATTTAAAATGACTTTGTCAAATTTTAGAAAAAATTCAAAATTACAAGAGTGGATGAACAAAGATATTAAAAAAATCAAAGGTTTGCATGATAAAAAAAATAAAATTAATACAATTTTTAAATTTACGATAACAATATTCATAAGATTAACTACTAATATAATAATAAAATCAAAACTTTTATTTCTTAAAAAAAATAAAAATACTGATAGAATAAACATGTAAGAACACAAAAAAAAAAAAAGAATAAACATGTAGTGACATGATCTGAGTTAAAAAAATAAAATAATGTGTTCATCGTCAAGAAATAAAATTGGAGTGAACCACAAAAATCTAGAAAAAAAGATAAAAAAAAAAAACATGACATAATGACGAAAGAAAAAAAAAACAGTGAAAGAGTTGTGTCCAGAAAAGAAAAGAAAAAAGTGAAAGAGGATGTCAATAGTAAGATATATTTGGAGTAAAAAGAATCTCAAGAAATCTCATGCCTTTGTATGAAATTGATAGTTTTAAAATTTTCAACTAAAAAGTCTCACAAAATCCATCAAACCAAGTAATCCATTGAAATCTATACATTTTTGAATATCAAGAGACAATTTTTAAGTTGTGAAAAATCTTGATTGAATACCACCAGATTTTGTTGCATTCTTTAAAAAATCTTGAAAATCCTAATTGAATACCACCAAAATTATTTTTAATTTTTTAAAATCTTGATCGAGGTGAATTCTAAGGTGAGGGGGCTGTTAAGTCCCTCACCGGTGGACCATTTAATTTTTACCATCAGATAAGATTAATGGTTTAGATCTATTATAATTAAAAAAGAGAATATTTACAACTGCCCACATACAATCCTGTCATACCTCACCTTCTTCATTCACTCTGGTGCTTTTTTCTATTAACGTGAATCATTGGTTTAAACTCATGTTTTATTTTGAAAGAATTAAAACTCATATGTTCTATGTTTTTACTAATTTGGTTTGGTTTTTCTTCAAGTGCTTCTATAACCAGAATGAGTGTACATGAAGAATCGCTAAAATCCCATTGATTTAAATGTTCTTCCTGTTTTCATCTTATTTCAAATATTAAGAAAATTAATCAATCAACAAAACTTAATCCAGAGAACAAGATCTTCAAACACAGGAATTTGAAATTGGGTATTATAAGCACTTCAATAAGAGAGACTTAATCCAAGAAAAATAATTTACTTCTGAAGTTGGGTATTATATTAGAATCTGGTATGTGGAACACCTACAACAAACATGAAACACAATTTCAGATCTGGAATGAGGGAATATTAACAAAAATTTGATCAATTTTGTAGAGATCTTGGATCTAGTATTTATAAAAGAGAGGGGAATTAATGATTGAAATTTTTCTTGCCTTAAAAAAAAACCACCAGTTAGTTATGGTAGTGGTGGTGGTGTTGGTGACGGTAGGAGCAGTCACCGTGGAATGAGGATGCACGTGGTAGTTGTGATGAGACTCAAAAAAGGGAGAAGATAGAAGACAAGATTGTGTGTGGTCAATTGTAAATGTTCTCTCTTTTAATTTTAATGGATCTAAACCATTGATCTCATCTGATGGTAAATATTAAATGGTCCACCGGTGAACTACTTGTTTGATGGTTCATCGTAGAATCCACCCATAAAATCATTTCAAATCCTTTAAAATCTTATAAATTAAATCCATTGAAATCCTTAATAGTCTTTTAAAATCTTCAAAGTCATCAAAATCCTGCAAAGTCTTTTAAAATCCTTAAGACTTTTTCAAACAAAAATTTTCCTTTAAAATCCCAATCCAATACACCATCCTCCATTGTGGATTATAATATGAGTGCCTATATAGAAAATGGTGGTTGTGGAAGATTTTTTACGGGTCCTATTTAATAAATCTTAATAAAATAAATAATTTTTGTTGAAATGTAATGATATAAAATTATTTGTGAGACCTATTTAATAATTTATTTTGATATCTTGGATCAGAGAAAATCGGTGTTTATTAAGTATTATCGTAAAATTAGTGATGTGGACATAGAAGACTCATTTAAACACCTAATTTACGGTGCTCTGTCGTGGATGGTCTAAGTTCTAATTGATTGAAGACATTTATTTATAAAAATGGTTAAAAAAGACATTTATTTATAAAAATGGTTAAAAAAATTGACAAGTTTTAAATTATATAGATCCATGTATACTTAAAGCTATTCCTATGAAATAGAACCTGATTCAGATTCCAAACAACACCATTAGTTGTGATAATTGGTTAATGGATGCCGTCAATGTTAAGCCAATGCTAGGGATATTATCTTATTTCATTGAACAAATCATCAATAATTAGGGTATCCAATAGCACTAGTAGCGGATACGATAACGAATAACGTCGTTTACATGTTTTAATATAGGTTCTTGAAAAAGATATATATGCTCTATAGATATCAAGCTTATTAGGATATATTTTCAAATGTTCTTAAATGAAGATATTCTTTGTGGGGAGGCTAATATGTATTACGTGGTTAATTAAATCATCATCTTCCAAGGGTGGTCTATAATATAATATATATCATTTATTGAATGAATTTAAAATGTTAAATTTTGTTTATAATAGTGATTGGAGTGAGTACGTATGTAGTTAATTAAATCATCATCTTCCAAATACATATCAAACAACAAGAACATATAACAAACATACTCCCAATAATGCAAGTACACATAGGATAAAATGCTACCTAAACATTAACTAACTACGACAAATTAATCCAACTACTTGGAATTAGTGCAACATTACAGCTGAAACGGACTTGTACATTGCTGCAATTTACTGACTAATCATGCAAAAAACTATTTGGAAAAATAGAAAGATGTTCATATACATGTGGGCAAATTTCCCTTCTTGCAAGATCTTTTAGTTATGAAAGCCAATGCATCTGTCAAAGCCTAGGGTTTCATGGGAAGAGTTGTTAAATCATCCTCACTTCCCTCTTGTGAGGCAAACTAACTTTCTATCCCATGTTCTATTTATTTAATTTATTTATCATTTTCTCAACTTAATTTAATAAAAAAATTGATATTTGAGCTTAAAATAAAGATTATTGAAGTGGTGTGGCCAAAAGCTAAATTTTCTAAGAAACATGCTTGCTAGACAAATTGCTTACGCTATCCAAAGCACTCACCTACTAATTAAATAATTTTTTTTTAAAGAAGTCAAATTAATTCATCAAAATTAACATCTACATTGGAGAATGAATGAACCATTTAAACTCAACTGAGCTTCTCATTAAATTAAATAACAATTTAACTCTAAACCACCATTTTGAATTCCAAACATTATCAGTTTGTAATTTTGAACCCCATAGAGTGTTTTCTCTTCCTCACAAATTCATAAACTCTTTTTTCTACCAAAACACAAAAATTTCAACTTTCACACTTTTATTGCATCAATTCATCACTCACACTAGTTGGCTAATTTCTTTGTACTTTCAATCAAGTTATTCATCATAACCACTCAACAAGTATGTAATTTTATTGATTTTTAAAAATGGGTAAAATCTTTTTTTGAAGGGTAAAAATGGGTAAAATCATTCTTGTGATTTGTTTATTCTAGATTATCTTGTACAAATAATGAAACGTGAAAAATATGATGATTAGAGAAAGAATATATTTGCAAGTTGATGATGAACCCTAATATTATATTTTCAACCCATTAATTGGAAAGTCATCTTGATCAGAAAAATGCATGTTGATCTTTATGAGAAGATTTGTTTATATTTTGATTCCCTTCACATATCTCCTTACATAAATCCCAACCCTCCATTCAAAAATATTCAGCAAGAACACAGCTAGAGCCCTCACATAACTCCTCTGAAACAAATCCCAAGGCGTTGAATCTCTCTAATCACCTTGGATCCCGCTTACTCTGCAATCACTAAACATTGTTTATTTAGTGTACAGTAAAAAAAACACTAAACCACTGAATATGTTTTTTGAAAAAGTCTAAAACACTTGAATTGATTCCTTCCGCAACAAGCGCTATCCTCTTCCCAATAAAGAACACGTGAAGCTCTCTTCCTAATCCCCATCTTTCTAATCTCCAGCCAAATACAACACCATCTTATATGTTACAACTTATCTTTATACATTGGTAGAAAAAAATGATCAAAGTATATTACATGAATAATGCATATTTTTAGAGAAAGTGTTGCATCGTCACAAGCTTTTGGACACACCATTTAAACACACACATACAAATATATTTTATTTCGTTATTTAAAAAATAAATATTATTTAATTATTTTCTCTTTCTACTTTTTCTCAATTGTGTATGTGTGTCTAAATTTACTGCCTAAATACTTGTGCCCAAGTAAATATTTTCCATATTTTTAAATAAAATCATTTAAAATGGAGCAGAGGGAGTAAACAAAAGGGAAATGCTAACAACGCTAAAAAAGTTTAAATAAGAAACTTTGTCTACATAAAATTTACTAATTATTTCTATTCTTTGAATTCTTAACAAGTGACCTTATAGCACTTACTAGCAAGACCCTAAACAAAAAACCTACTGCGCAATCATAGACAGTCATATTAGCTGCGCAATCATAGACACTCATATTAGCTGTCATTACACCCGTCCTAAATTAGATATCTTTTTCATTATTCTCTTCGTCCTTAGGTATACATGACTATTTTATAAAAATTAGATGTTTTTTTTTACTATTATATCCATCTTATTAATTAATAAAATAAACATTATGAATCATTTTCTAATTAATCATGTAAAATTTAAAAGATATCGAAGGAACGGTATGAATACACCTATTCCATTTTCATCAACCCATATGTTAACCTGTGTCTCTGGGGTATTCTTTAAGGAGATATTCTTCCATGGTCACAAGATCAAATCAATAATGTTTGGACACACACATAAAAAGATTTTTCTCAAAATATTCAATCATCTTTTTTATCAATTTCCTCCATAGTATTAAAAAAATACGTTTTTATGTGTGTGTGACCAAACATTATTTCTTTGGTCATGTGACCATATTAGAATTTCTCCTCTTTAGGAACCATTAATAGTAAGTTTTTATGAAAAATTGTGTAATCAATGCATTGTAATTTGTTACTTCAAAAAAAAAAATGCATTGTAATTTGTAATATTTAACTTTTTTTAAAGAATATTTTCTAAATTTAAGATCCTTAAAGAGTACCATGAGGGCACTCGTCTTTAACAAGACCCTTTAATAAATTAGAAGTGATAAACATGACATCTCTATCTCTATTATAAACATTTCCCCTATTTTATTTTGATAGTACACGTGGCAACCTTATATTGAAAGGTGTATTTAATCTTTTGTTTCATATACACATCAAAGTGTTATCTCTATTATAAACATTTCCCTTATTTTATTTTGATAGTACACATGACAAACTTATATTGAAAGATGCATTTAATGTTTTCTATCAACCAATTAGAATGAATCATGACGAATAGTTTTTGTATTAACCAATCAAAATAGATCATGACTCATTTCTTAAGTGCACGTGGCATCTTCACATTCTACATTATTTTATTAGCCAATCAAGATGGACCATGACTCATTTAGTTTTCACCAACCAATCAAAATTGATCATGCCATGATTTTTCTCTCTCTATATATATAGACACTTTGTTTTTCATTATTTTCATGTGTCTCTTCTCCCCATATTTTTTTTCTTTGTAAAAACAAGTATTTTATGTATGTGTTTTAAAAGCATATAAGTTTAATCACTTGGTTGTAGATTATGGGGTTGATTTTCTTTTTTATTTGTATTTAATTGTTTATTGCTAATGCTACTTTCTCAGGGTTCCATTGGAGAGCATGTGTCTACGTTCTACGACTTCAAGATGTTCAACATCAACAATATAATTTTTAGTCAAGGCAATGTTTTGTATTTGATATAGAATCAAAATGTTAGAGTTTAGATACCTTAGGTTGATTTTTAATGAATTCATACGTCGAAAAGGTAATCTCAATAAATTGATTTAGCCTTTATCTATATTTATTTTATGAATATTTGTCTTGCACAATTGGTATATTACACATGAAATCTTATTTGATGAATCTTAGTTGATGCTTTTAAACACATCTCCGGACATGTTAAACATCACCCTAAAGGTTGCATACAATTGGTTCAAATCATCTAAGTTGGACAAACCTTTTTTAATAAGACATCTTAATCATCCAGTTTTACTATGACTGCTTTTCACTTATCATAGTTTCTTCAATAGAATGTATCAAAAACTTCAATCAACCATTGAGCAATAAACATGGTTTCTTTTTTTATTTATTTTGACCGGATAAAACACAATCATTTAAGTGTCATTTTATCTTATTTATTTGACAATCAATATATGACTTTTTCTACTTTAATTTGTCAATGAGATAGTTACTATTAAATAATTTTTTTGGGGGGACTATTAAATAATATTGTTTATTTTGTTATCTACCGTTCATTATAAATAGCTTCCAATCGCAAGCAATTTCACGCACCATTTTAATCAAATATTGTATTTTTTTTTAATCTTTTGTCTCAATGTCATGTCTTTTTTCTTTTTGTATTCTTTATTTTTTCTTTCTAAATTTCACGTATTTGATATTTTTAACAAGACAAAATGAATTATTTTAACACGAAAGTTTCATTTATTTGTATACATAATAAATTAATAATTAATATAATTCTCAAATATTATTTTTTTTCCTTTTTTATTAGGGATAATAATGATAAAGCAATTTGAGAGTAATTAATGTCATTTAAATTAAAATGATTTTACAAAGGTTAAAATGTGTCATATAATTATTTAGAATGAGTCCTCGATCGATGGATAAGACGGAAAAAAAAAAATGAAAGTGTTAATTATAACCCCTAATTAAAAGAAACAACTAACCTAATTTATTATCATGATAAAATAAATTAAGTGTCATTAATGTGGTCATTTAAATCAAAATGATTCTATTAAATGTCTCATTTATTGGGTCAGATGAAAAAAATGTTATTTAAATGATATCATTATATCATGTTTTGATTCATTATTTTTGCTATTAATACTAATAATAGCATTCATAATCAAGGTTGACTCGGCTAATTATGAGTTGACTCAACTTCTAGGGCGTGGATTCAATCCCCGCTATTAGCGTGAGGATCTCTTTGATAGGGAGTAACTTTGTAATTGCTCATTGAGGCATGAGACATATCTTGATCTTAATGTGTCCTCCAGAGTCTAACTCACCTAAATTTTTTATAATAAAAATTGTAGATTATGATGAAGGTGAGAAAAACCACAAGAAGGGGGGTTGAATTGTGTTTTTGAAAACTTCTTCTTTTACATTCTGAAGAACTGTTCTCAGGTTCAGAGTCTGAAGTAGTTCAGAGTCTGAGTGAGTTCAGAGTCTTTGTGCAGCGGATAAATGTAAAGAACAAAGGAAGAGAGAACACAAGCAATTATACAGGTTCCTTCCACAAACCGGAAGTAGTCCTATCCCCCTTGCACTTCCAAGGAGAGTTCCACTAAAATGTAATATCAAATTACAAGTTGCTCAATCACACAAGAAAGAGACTTCTCTTTGCTCAAGGACAACTCCAAGAGACTTGTATGCGCAATCACACCTGAAAGAGACTTCTATGCTCAAGGACAACTCCA
>Ga0315915_1000914_pt1 | contig 33717 bp, 19 predicted proteins | sample MpolbnodulesMG_FD_207738 | JGI IMG/M metagenome (GOLD analysis project Ga0315915, IMG submission 207738) | Medicago polymorpha root nodule microbial communities from Los Angeles, California, United States - branched nodules | ecosystem: Host-associated > Plants > Roots > Nodule | place: USA...
TGATTTTGTTGGCTATTTGCTAATTACTGTAGCTTGATATTCTAGTTAATTCCTCCAATGTTACTATATTTGAAGCTGTAGGCTGTAGGCTGCAGGCAATTGTGCTTCATCTTACTTTTCACTGCACCTATCTTTCAAAAAGTTTTTTAATTTCTCTTTCTAGTTTTCTACAATTTCAAATGCTTACTCATTTGATGTATTTCAGAGACTCTAAACGGAAGCTGACAATCTCATACCCTTGTGTTATGCTTAATGTTGATGTGGCAATAAATAATACAAATGATCAGTACCAGGTGAGCTTGTAGTTTTTTTGGTTAATGATTCAATTCACAATATGATTCAAATGCTTCTGCTTCTTTTTTTACACTAAGTTGTCTTCAGTTACCTTGCTTATACGTGTGATTACATCATTCTTTCTATTTCAAATTTTCTGACAGACACTCACGGATCCAATTAGGAAAACTTATACAACTCATAGTGAATGCTCTATTGAATTTGAGGTGGATGGACCTTACAAGGTAAAATGGAGAAGCAATTTGAGTTTAAATATAATCCCGTGTTTCACTATACTTATTTAAATTATTGCTTGTACGGTTTGCTTTGGTGTAGGCAATGATAATTCCTGCTTCCAAGGAGGAAGGAATTTTAATTAAGAAGAGATATGCTGTTTTTAATGATGATGGATCCCTCGCAGAACTGAAAGGTTTTGAGATCAAGCGCAGAGGTGAACTGAAGCTAATCAAAGTGTTCCAGGTATTTTAATAAAAAGATTATTAACTTCAAGTGTGATGCATACAATAAGATTTGGTAATGACAAGGATATGTATCCATACTTTTTTCCTGGTGCATCTGATTTGATGGAATGATAATATTTCCCTTTCACTACAAGGGTGATAGTAAGTAAGGTGGTATGCATCTGTGGAACTAAAACTAGTTAAAGCAGAAGGGTTTATATTTATTAACTACTTGCAGTCTTTATTTTTTCAGGGAGCATACAGATAGATATTTGTAGTTATTAACTATACTTTTTATGGATTTTAGAGTGAACAATTTGAAACTCGTTAGGAGCCTATTTTAATGTGATAGCTTGAAGAAAATCCTCTATTTTAATAGATTGTGTAAAATTTTAAAAAATTCTGAAATGTAACATCAAAGTTATAGTTCAATGCTCGGTCTTTTTTAATGTTGACTATGTTCTAAATGCAAAGTTAGAGTGATCTGTTGAAGTTGCTTTTTTCAACAGGCTGATCTTTTTGAAAAGTTTCTGCATGGATCAACCTTAAAGGAATGCTATTCAGAAGTTGCTAAAGAGGCAAACCGCTGGCTTGATCTTCTTGATGTATGTGCTAAAGATCGCAGGCTTAATGTTTATTGTAATTGAATTACCAGGGGCTTTAATATTTTTTCTTCTTCTCAAATTAGTTAGTTGAAGATACCGATGGTCTTGCCCAAATACATTTTTCTGTGTCCTTAATATTTAAATTCTTCTTGTCGTACAGAACCAAGGAAAGGATATTGCAGATAGTGAGTTGCTTGATTATATATCAGAATCAAGTACCATGAGCAAGTCTTTAGCTGATTATGGTCAGCAGAAGTCTTGTGCTGTTACCACTGCTAAACGACTTGCTGACTTTCTTGGTGATACAATGGTCAAAGATAAAGGTCTTCGATGTCAGTATATAGTAGCAAGTGAGCCTAAGGTGCGATCTATGAATAATTTGGAAATTTGATGAATTATATTTCATTCATTCATCCAAATAATCTGCTTGTTTATTGCTTAGTGACAATCATCTAAAGACTATTGTCATTGCAGGGAACACCTGTAAGTGAGCGTGCTGTTCCTGTGGCAATATTTGAAACTAATGCTGGTAAGTTTCTTGTTTTTTAAGGAACAAATAACGATTTAATCATGTTTAAATTTTACATAAGAAATCTATGCATCATTTTTGCAGATATAATGAAGTTCTATGTCCGAAAATGGTGCAAGGTCTCATCAGATGTTGGCATTCGCTCTATAATTGACTGGTCCTATTACAAGCAGCGGCTTAGTTCTTCAATTCAAAAAATTATCACTATTCCTGCTGCAATGCAAAAGGTTTGTTAACTTTTTCTTTCTGAATTTCGAAATAATCCATTCCTGTGTTCTAATGTTTTATGAAGAAGAGTTTAATGCTTGCAGGTTGCAAATCCTGTCCCCAGGGTTGTTCATCCTGATTGGTTGCATAAAAAGGTCCGCGAGAAGGAGGACAAGTTTCGCCAAAGAAAAATAGATGATACCTTTAAGTCAATGAACAAGAATGAACACTTGAAAAAGCATAATGATTATAGTGGTGTCAACCTTGTTATGGTTGATGAGACTGTTAATGACATGGAGGACTTTGGAAACAAGGGAAGGAGTTCTACATTAGGACCTAGACCAATTATACGCCATTATGAAGCTAATACTGAACAGCATTCAGAGAAGTTCAATGGTCAAGAAGATTCAGAGCAACGACATATTGACAGTAGCAATATAGATCAACAAAATGAAACATCATGTGAAAATGTTGACAGAACTGTAGACTATCAAGGATGGCTTCAATTAAAAAAGAGAAAGTGGAAAAATATGCTGGGAAAGAGAAAGAAGCAAAGGTAAGGTTCTCTTTGTTACGTAAATATTTAAGTTTATGCATAACTATTTAAGTAGTTCTTTGGAATGGATCTCATTCAAAGTGGAAGTCCCAAAAGATAATCAGAGGTTGTTTTACTGCCTTATACTTTTATTTTTCCTTGATAAGCCAAAAATTGATAATCAATAATGGCTACAGATACAATAGCTCAAGAAGGGACTTTTGGCCAAATTAATAAGTTTGTGTTCCCATATATTCGCATTTACTTTGTTTCGGAGTAAGTGTGGTGAAAGATTTTTTGTATGCATCTTGAGATTCAGTACCTACTATTTCAAAATAAATCAAAATGGGATAATCATGAATGGGCTACACAATTTTCTTTTAACGAGATGAATGGATACACAATTTTCTTTCAATGAGGCACATACACAAGCAAAAGGGCAAATTTGATTGTTTGTGTTACTGACTGTACAAGTGACCTGCCCACCATTCTTTTCCCTGTTTATTCAACAGTTTTTACCGGATGAAAGTCTGACTGTCATGATAGATATATGTGAGCTCCCTAATATATTATTTATTGGTATTAAGGATGAGCTTTGATTTTATCAGATTGGAGAATTCAAAGAAATCTGACCATTTAAATGGCAGTCTTGAACAAACCAACGGTAAGATGAATCATGGCAGAAGTAATGTCAGTTCATATTTTAGAAGGCATGAGGTAGTCCTAACACGGGGCCACTGGCAGGTAATGGTTAATTTTGCAATAGTCAGTTTTAAATTGTGACTTTTCTGATTTTGTAATTTTCTTATTCTAATATTCGTGTGATTCAGATAATACAGTTGGTCCACAGTCCACAAGTTGGTCAATTTTTTGCTTGGGTTGTTGTTGATGGGATTATGCTCAAGATTCCTATTTCTATTCCTAGAGTCTTTTACCTTAACTCTAGATCACCAACTGAAGAGTTTTCAGGCAAACGTGTCAACAAGACTCTTCCTCATGGAAGACATAGTTATAACCTGTACGAGGTACTGGTGATGCTATTGCTTCACTCCCCTTTTTTTAAAAGTTTTTCTGATGATTCCTTTATTATTTTTTCTCAGTTGAAGGTATTAATATTGATTTGAAAATTTGTAGGTCACAATTAATGAAGTACAATATAAAGAAGAAAGCAAAAAACTTGCCGCTCTTCTCGCACATCCTGATATTGAGGTCCACGCACTTACTGATCATCAATATATTTATATGTGTGTGTACTTCTTTTCTGTGGAAAATTTGTTGTCACCTATAATTTTGTGATATGACATGCCATCAACTCTTGCTCTAACTAATAGTTTGACATCATAAAATAACAGAGCGGTCTTAATATTTTGTTGTTTTTCGGGGGTGAGGGTTAAAAGTTGTCTCTTCTAGATGCCATTTATTTTTATTTTGGCCTCAGCTAAATGATTCTGTTGAATGGGAGAAAAATGGTGAAATTGTGTGTTTGAACTATACAACGGAGCCGATTTTATATAGGCTCAAAACAATAATTACAAAAAATAAATGAGACACTATCCCTATTTGCATGACATAATATGCCTATACAATAAATACAAAGATCACGATATATTTTCAACAAATTTCACTGGACCAATTTTATTTTTTTTTGAATATGTCATGGCGGTGAATATGTCCTCTTCATCTGCATCTCTGAGTTTACTTCAACCTTTATCTTTTATTTGCAGAGAAATGCATTATTTTCTTGTAATACAAGCTAAAGCTTATTAAGCTTTAGCTAGAAGGGGAGAATTAGAATATAAGATGTATCTACCTTATTCCCTGGCATACATTTCTTTGTTTATTGCCAGGGAATCTTAGATTAGCTCCTAGGACTAGTTTCCACATTTCTTTGTTATTTCCATGATCTGTTTCCTCATTTTCCTATTTGTTTAGGATTATGAATCTTATATCCTTAATAACGGTGGTGTTTATTCTTGGTATCAAGTTTGTATCAATTACTATCAATCATATCACGCAATCATATCACGCCATTATCACATTTCTTTCTTTCTTTTTTCTCTCTCTTTATTTTGTCTAAAACCCATAACTAAAAACAAATTTTTTTTTTGTTGAAAACAATAATACTGAAACAATTTATATGGTACTATTAAACATAGCTACTTATTTACATCATTTGTAACAAAATGCATCCTTCACATCTTACTATTATTTTTATGTCTGCTATCAATTAGGTTATTTTGGTACACCGAAGAGCTAATATTTCCAGTTTTACTTTCATTTTGTCAAATATATATGATTGGTGTAGTTATATTGAATTTAACGTGGAGGATGCAATTTTTATGCCAGGGAGTATATGAAACCAAGGTGCCACTGGAGTTCAACGCTATAGTCCAGCTTGGTTGTGTTTGTAAGGTGGATAAAACTGCTAAAAAACGTAGCCTACAAGAGCCATGGAATTTGAACGAATTGCATATGAAGACCACAACAGAATGCGCTTATCTTGAACAATCAATATCTTTGTTTTACTTATACCATAGGTAAGTGAGCCCTAATGTTTACGGAGTTATTCTCAATTATTTCTGTCACTCGTTTTTGGGTTAAAATAAGAACCGCATTTGCTTTGAAGATAAATTTCATGCCTTTCTTGTGCTTTGCATAATATCTTTGAAGGAAATTGTTTTATATTAACATTCTGTTATTCTGTTATTAATTTCAGCATCTCAGAGGGACGGGCTATATATGTTGGATATTTTCCTGGGTCACAAACAATAACTTTTGTGGTAGTTAATCCCTACCAAAACCAGGACTTGTCACCAGCTTTTCTTGACAAACAATTTCGCGATGCCTGCAGAGTCTTGTCTATTGAGGCACCTCCGAGGAATGGCATAAATTTTAAAGTAATTCTGCAACATTTCTCTTTTCATAATTTTCTTTCATTGTCGTTGATCTTAGTATCTAATCTTTAGATATTCTTCTTCCTTAAATTATTTTTCTTCTTTTTATTATTTATTTGCATGTTTGTGTGTATAATTACATCCTACATTCAGGTGGAATATGTTGTACTCGTCAAGGATGCTGAAACAATAATGCAAAGTGCAATAAATGATCACAGGTTTTATTTTCATTTTTTATGTCTTAGTTTGCTATAGCTAGCACAGCATAGGTTTTCTTTCAAACATATTGGCCATGCTTTTCCATTCTGTATAGATCCCTTTAGTTAGCTGCTTAGCACAAATAAGGTTAACAGTAAGCACCCTAATCATTTTATAGAGTTTATTATAATCTTTACACGTGTGAGAAAACTTATTGCCATATTAAGGCGACGTCTATGCGGAAAGTTATGTCTCGGCCATTCTCCGTTTATCTGAGGTTTTTTAAGCAAAGTTGGAATGCAGAGGCATCACACAAGTCAAATATCATAAAAGTAGCAGCTGAATTCCCCACCTAGGGTCCTTAATGTACTGTTGTGTCTTTCTAGTTCTAATGGGAAATTTTCTCTCACTTCCTCTGTTTTATGCTTACTGACACACATCTCTTGTATATTTAAACAAACACTCACCACCCATATTTGTTGGAGATATTACACGTCCCTCTCCTCTCTAAAGGGAAGGTGAGTATTCAGTTAGATGGTAATGCATGATGATTACTAAGTAGAGGTCATTCCTCATTATAACATCTCTTCACTGGTTATTCAGGATAGCCTATATGTATACTTTAAAAATGAAGCCTTGCCGCAAGAACATGAATCCAAAGTCTGAAATCCTCTAATTAAATGTCAAACCCTTAAATGCTCAAATGTTCTCTCTGAATTTAAATGAAAGAGAGCGATTCTGAACTTGTTTACGTAACCTAGTAGTATTTCTGTTTTTGACCATTACATTCCATATTTGATACCATCTAGTATCGACGAAGTTCATCATATCTACATGTTACATAATACATCAACTAATGTTTAAAAGAAGATTAAGAGAGACAACTGCTTGAATTTTTAACTAAGCTCAGTCTCTTGATCTTTATGAGATTTTGAGGTTTTCTTTATATTTTCCTCCAGGTCTTACGGTTTTAAATATAAAATCATTTTGCCATTTTCATCCTTGGAACTGAATTATTTTGCTCTTCTTTGATAATCATGATCATAGGAGTGAACATGGGCCTATGGTCGCTGTCATTGAATGCCCAGATGTTCAACTATTAAAACTGGGCATTCGAGCTCTAGATGATTTTCCATGCCTGAGTATTCCTTCTAATGCACGTGATAGTCAGTATCAGGTAAAATGTTCTGAAACTGCTGGTCCATATCAAGTTTGTTTGTATGTAAATACCGGCTCTGTTTGGTAAGACCAAAAAGGTAGCTTATAGCTTATAAGCTCATTTGACCAAAAAAGCTCTGTTTGGTAATGGTTTTTCACCAAGAGCTTATAGCTTATTTCACGAGCTTATAAGCTATTTTTCAGACGCTATTCCAAGTAGCGTTTGAGCTTATAGCTTATAGCTCATTATCATTTATTCCATTTTTACCCTTATTATTTTAACAAAAATTCATATTTACCCTTTATAATTTATTATACTTTTAAAACTAATAGAACGTTACTGTACGACATATTTTTTATACTACAAGTATGCATGCTTTTGTTTAGCACTCGTTCAATATATTACAGTGCAATGACACCATTTCATGTAATGACACATACAATTTTTTATATTTCCCAACTTAAGAAAAAAAAGTTTAATTTTCCTGGGTTACTGACTACTTTTTTTTTGTTATTCTTTTAACACTTTTTTTTTATCTTATCGATGATTATTTTTAACTTTGTTTATAGAAGAAAACTTTATACTATAATCATTCATAAAGTATAAAAATTGAATGAAATAAACTTAAAACAAATTCTTAACGAAAAATATATATTGATTATATTAATAAATGTAAATGACTAAACATCTTAAATATTAATCGGTATAGATTGTATTAATAAACTCTTGAAAACATTATTATGAATAAAAAATGTCCTTTTATGTAAATTTACAATTATCAGCTAGTTGAACCGCTAATTTTACCAAACACTTTAATCAGCTTATCAGCTATCAGTCATCATCTATAAGCTATCAGCTATTTTTACCAAACAGAGTCACCGTATGCTTTTCTAATATACTTAATTTTGGCTTTTTAGATTCTTGGATGGCAACAAGTGGCTGCTAAACTTGGAATGCAACGTTGTGCAGCTTCAGTCCAGTGGCTAAATGAGAGAATTGCTCTATCAAGATATGCCCATGTAAGAACTCCAAATCTCTAGCAGCATATTTTTGCAAAAACTACAAAATAGAACGATTAATTATTAAAAGAAATTTGAGTTTAGGAATACTTCACAGATTAGAAAAATTTCATTACGCCCAAGTGGTTATTTTAGGCTAATTTTTCAACTTATATATTTGAAAAAGAGTGTTGGTTGTTTTCTATTCATTTTGTCATACAATTTAGTCCCAGTAGGCTTTCTAATTTCTGACTTTTGGAGATTCCTCTTCATGTTCAGCTTGTGTATATATGTTTGTATCCAATCATTAAATAATTACATATTAGATTTTCATCAGTTTCAACTATGCGGATTTGAATTTTCTAATTTCTGACTTTTGGAGATTCCTCTTCATGTTCAGCTTGTGTATATATGTTTGTATCCAATCATTAAATAATTACATATTAGATTTTCATCAGTTTCAACTATGCGGATTTGAATTTCTTTTGTAGGTACCACTGGGGAACTTTGAATTTGACTGGCTTATGTTTACGGTGGATACCTTCTTTTGTAGAGCATTGCGTGATAATCAACAGGTTCTTGTTTTGATATTAATCGTTGATCTTGAATCTGAATATTATCAACAGAAACTTACTTCCCCCTCTTCGTTTGTAATGTTTTACACCCTTACCTGAACCATATGATTTGTCTTTTGCAAGTATGGGTGTATCTTTGTACTATAGGATAACATCAAACCCAAACAAAACAAAAGTTCATTACAATCCCATTTGTATCTTAATTAGATTTTCATTATCCAGGTGCTTTGGATATCTGATGATGGTTTTCCAGATTTGGGTGGCAACATTGGTGAAGAGAACTGTTTTTTAGATGAGGTCTGTTTTATGATCCAACTTTTTGCTGGCCTTCAATGTTTTCAATTTCATGCAGAGCTTGACTATTCTGCATTATTAAGCAATTTTATCATCATCATTCTTATTATTGTTGTTGTTGTTGTGACAAGTTGTTATTGTGATTAGTATTATTCTGGAAGAAAATGATTTCAAGATACCCGACAGATGCTGTACTTTTTTTTACCCATAACTATCTTTCGAGTAATGACACATAAGAACATCTCCAAAGGTGCAACCTACTTTGGGTTCCACTTGTGCCAAATAACTTTTAAGCAATCTACTAATTTTTACTCCAAAGTTTAAGAAATATCCCTGCCTGAAGAACTCAATAAGTAACTCTCGTCGGAGTTGCTTTCATTGAATAACCACTCTAGATTTATTTTTTATGACGCAGATTGCAGAAACTGTTTTTTATAACATGACCACAGTTAAATTATATTTATTTTATTGAAAGCTACTATTCCACGAGGTGACATCCACTAATTCTAGTTACAATTTGATAATAAATCAATCATCCACTCTCTGACACAGTATTCAGATTTTAAACTGGTTATTCAAAAGCTGCAGATTTATAGCAGAGGTGGTTAAACCTTGCCACAATATCAACTGAGAATAATTTTCCCTTATTTTTTGTTAGTATGTGATTATTTAGCATGCTCATGTCTGGTTCTATGAAATTGACTGCGATGCTGTTTGGAAATAGGTGCGCCAACCTGTCTGTACGTTTCCTGGAGCTTATAGAAAAATTAGTGTGGAGCTAAAGGTTCAGTACTTTGAAAATACTTTCACCAATTTAGTCATGCTTTTATAACTCAATGGGGAGTTTTATTTTATTTATTATTTTTATTTATTTATTTATTTATTTGCAGATACACCACCTGGCTGTAGATGCACTTTTAAAATGCAACCAAGTTAATGAAATGGAAGGAGGTGCTTTGTTAGGATTTGGTCATGAATTTGATCCTGAAGCATTCCAAGTGAATGGTCAGAATGGCTTTGATGAGTCTACTTCATGCGCACATGCCTTTCGAGTCCTAAAACATTTGATCCAGCGGTGCCTTGCAGATGCTGTCACATCTGGAAATGTTTTTGCGGATAGAATATTGCAACATCTGTATAGATGGCTTTGCAGGTTTTTACTATTCTCATTTGTTTGCCAGCATCTTCTTTTTTTAATTGTATAATTATAATTACTGCATTTCTTCCACATCGCAGCCCTCAGTCAAAATTTCATGATCCTGCTCTTCACCAGCTACTCCACAAGGTAAATAGTTATACATTGAAGTATATGGTATGATGCTCTGAGATGGTACAACATTTTCTTACATCTTCCTGTTGGCCCTGATTAGTTAACTTAATTGTGATTTATATATTTGATTTGATGTTAAACATCCTTATTAACTGCATCACATGTCTTTTGATTGCATTGATATTTTTAGGTCATGCAAAAGGTCTTTGCGTTGTTGTTGGCAGAGTTCCGCAAGTTGGGTGCAACAATTGTATTTGCAAACTTCTCAAAGATAATTATAGACACAGGAAAATATGATTTGTCTACGGCCAAAGCATACTGTGATAGTTTGATAAGAACTATACAATCTAGGTTGGTATTGCAGAAGCCATACAAAATTATAACACTTATCTTTTATTCTTTAAAAATTCTTGTAACCTTTGGGATCTCTAACCCATGCATAACAAAAGTTGGAAATTTGTCAACAACTTCATTTAAGTATGCAAAATATACATTTTTTTTTTAATTGAATAACATAAGTTGCGGTGAAAGAATCGCGACCTTTTTTTTTCCTTTTCTTTTTTATAAAGTCATATTTAATTGACTTTAAAAGTGATCCATCTTTTTCTATTAACTCCTTGTATTGCATGTTTTGTAGAGACCTATTTGAGTGGATTGAGCTTGAACCACTGCAGTTCTGGTGCTCATTGCTGTTTATGGACCAGGTTTGGTCTTGCTTTGTTTTTCCCTCTGTTGGTTTTTGGTTGCAAGATATATTTAGGTTCTTCATATTATTTCTAAAGCTTTTGCAAATGGCCTTTGGACTTATCTGGGGGCTTGTTTGTCAGACAAATGATTATAAATAAGAACAAGTTTGTCAGGCACATTTTATAATGATAATTATGGATGGTAGGGGATAGAATGGCAAAAATAGAATTGAACTAGGAAATCCAATAATGTGAGGTGAACAGGTAATTTTTCTTAGAATATAAATTTTTAGGAAGTCATTGATTTAATATATAATGTTGACATATTGCGAAAAATCTTCTTCATGGCAAGGATTAATATCTGATTCCAAAATTTGTAATTGAGTTTCTTGACTGATCTTTTATCAAGAAAAGGAAAGGAAACTCTCTTGACTGATGACATTAATATATACAATTTTATAATGGTGTGGTATATAATATAAACTACGGCTTCTGCTAGTAGTGGTCTTAAATATTTTATTTTCTCTGTAAATGTTAAGTTTGGATCTCATGTTGGTGACCGAATTGATGAATGCATCTAATTCTTTGTGAGCATCAATCTTTTACCATAACGCCTATGCAAGTTTATTGTTGTTTCTTCATGCTATATGAAATGGATTAAATTATGCAATCTTGGGATCATTTCAGTTTTCCATTATATACCCAAATATGCATGCAATTATGCAAGAATATATTGCTTAAACTATTGTGTTTTTTCTCTTGTAGTATAACTACGGTGGAATACCAGCAAAATCTGATGAAGCCATGAATGATGAGTCTCAAGTTGACATAATATCAAGTTGGAATATTGCGGAATATTTGCCCAAAAAAATCCAAGTGAGTTACCTTGTATGAATTTTAGCTTGAATAAAGAACTAAATGCAATGGGAAGATCAGCTCAATGGATTTCAAAGGTTATTCACTTAATACAAGGCACTGCATGCTTCAAGTCTGATTTTTTTTTGGTTATATTTGGTTTTCTACAGGACCATTATGTTTTCATAGTTTCTCAATTCATGTATATTCCTTGGAACTATACACGAAAACAAGCAGCAATCAGGGCTTCGGTGCAGAATGGAGACTCCTGCACCCCATCAATTAATATTGGAGCTGCAGAGGCTTTCGAATCAGAAATAACTGAATATATTAAAGACCAGGTATGACAATGGCAGCATAAGGAATTGAAGTGGCATGGTTTCTTGATTTGAATTATTAATGAATTCTTACATTTTGTGTTCTACTCAACAGATTAGCTCTTACTTCACTGACAAACTCCTTGGAGTTGTTCGTGATATTGTTCTTCATATGAAGGGGATGGGCAAATCAGAAACCGACCAGAGTACATCATCTGGCCTTCATCAACTTACGGATGATCTCCATAGAGGGGATGCAGCCTTGGAGTTTATCAAGCATGTCTGTGCTGTCCTTGCCCTCGACCAAAGTGTGCAGCATGATGTTCATGTAATACTTGTTTCCCAATTTTTGATAGCATTGCTTAACAACTACTATTTGATGTAGAACATGCAATCGAAGAGTGCTCCTCTTGACAGGACTCATCTAAAGAACTTCTTTAGGTGTGGAATACTCCTATAGCGCTAACTTAGATATTTGATGTAGAACATGCAATCCAAGAGTGCTCCTCTTGGCAGGATTCATCTTAAGAACTTCTTTAGGCGTGGAATACTCCTCTAGCGCAAACTTAGATATTCTCTTAGGAAATGTTATATTGGTTTAAATATGAGTTTAGTCCCTGCAAATATACCATTTTTTTTTATTTTAATCCCTGCAAAAAAAATTTTTATTGCAACTCTTGCAAATATACAACTTTTTGCTTTTGGTATTTAGTATTTTGTTTTAGTCCTTGCAAAATCTGTTCATAATGAAGTTGGTCCCTGTAATATTCGTTTGTCCTTATTTTGACACTACAATCAAGTACTCTAGCAGAAACCCCCAATATTTTTTTTTCCTACAAATTATAGAGATCAGTTCCAGTATGAATACATTTTGCTGGGACTAAAACAAAACAATAATGACCAAAAGCAAAAAGTGGTATATTGGCAAGGACTAAACAAATAAATATTTTTATAGGAAATTAAATCAAACTCTTGCTGTTTGTAGGGACCATTTGCATATTTTAAGCCTGTTATATATCATATAATCTTCAAAAGCGTCTAAAAGTTCACTCCGAAGGCATATTTACAGACCCCACGAGGCAAACAACCTAATGACTATTCCTACTCTAAGCTAGAATAAGATAATCCAAAATTTGGATAAAATCCTAAATACTTAATAATGATAATTCTCTCAAATTAAAATCCCTATTTACTGATATAAAACCCGAAATAATAAAATATTGCAGTCTACATCATTATTATTAATGCATCATATACTTTTGGCTTTTTCGCATTATGGTCTTATGTTGGAATATTGCAGGTCTAGAAAACTGTATTAAAGAGATTATTCTATTTGAGTTATTGATAGTTGTGCGGTTCTTGTTTTGGCATTTGACAAGCTTTCATAACCAAGTTTGTAAATTTTCATATTTTCTAGAATTCTGCATATTTTTTGATGAATTTTCACATACTGCCTGTGTCCTTATGACACCTTTTGGGGTTACTTAGAAATTAGACCAACAACTCTAAGATACTGGCTAGATGCATTAGTAATGATCCAGCCCTGAGTGGAAAAGCAACTGACTAATTTTGGCTTTGCAGTGCCTCATTTCTATATTACTTATTTGTTTCATTGTGATAAGACAATACTAGCGGTACTGCTCATTGCATACTTAACTTTTGCATATAAAAGAGATTTTACCCCAGATAAAAAAAAAATTAGAAATTAAGACATGTTGATTAGGATATCAAGAAGAAAGCTGAATTTGAGAAGTGTCCGGTTCTTAATCCCCGGCATAATGAAGAAACAAGATAAGTAGGAGTGATATAACTAGCTTGCATTCATTGCCTTAATAGTCTGAGTGCAGGGCTTATATTTATTGGCTGTTGATCTTCTATATTTCTTATTGGTGAACCAAGTGATAGTTCTGAATTCTGATTGTGTCTTTCACTTGGCAGGTTATGAGAAAAAATTTGTTAAAATATGTTCGTGTCAGGGAGTTTGCTCCAGAAGCAGAGTTTCACGATCCCTGTCATTCCTTCATATTACCCAATGTCATCTGCAGGTAAACAATTATAGGTTTTGATTATGAAATGAATTATAAAGAATACAACAGCTTTGTTTATATTTTTTTGGAATATCAATAGCATCAGTAGTTTATGTTTTTCATTCATTAAATGAAAATGGTTTCCTGGTCGAGTTTGACTAAAACTACCTCTCACATGTCATAGGTTCTATTGCCCCATCTTATCAATTGATTACCAAACACTATTTTTTATTTAGTGGAAACCATTAACTGTTTCTTTCAACGTCGGTCAATGTTTTGAACTATTTGGGGCCTAGGCTTGTAATTTGTGTATTTTTTTTGCTTAAGAAAGGTTACAGGTAAAATAATCTTTTTGGAATTAACTGAATTTCTCACAACTCAATGCAGTTACATATCGTCTCGTCGGCTGTATCTTTTTATGTGCGTTGGAATTTATAATCTTGTTTTGTAATGGCCGGTTGTTAACTTTGATAATTTTATCATTTGTCTGACTCTTAGTGATGACATTTCTGCCGTCTTTGTATATGTTGGATGCAACAATGTTATTCATGGTCCGTAAAACAACCATTCCATAATCACTTGTTTTTTTCTCTCTTTTGGGTCAGCTATTGTAATGACTGCCGGGATTTGGACTTGTGCCGTGATCCAACTTTATTGAACGAAGAGTGGCATTGTGCTGTACCTCAGTGTGGCCAGCCTTATGACCGCGAGGTGATGGAGAATGCTCTTCTTCAGATTGCACGACAAAGGGAGCGGCAATACCACTTGCAAGATCTGGTGTGTGTTAGGTGCAACCAGGTGAAAGCTGCGCATTTGGCTGAGCAATGTGCATGTGCAGGCTCATTTAAGTGCAAGGAAGATGCAACGGAATTTCGCAAAAAGATGCGGGTTATCTACAACATAGCTTCTCGTCAGAAGTTCCAACTTCTTCAAGAATGTACCGCCTGGATGTTAGAACTCAAAATTGAATGAACAGTCTAGGATTGAAACTAAACACAACTTAGGATGTGCAGAGTAATACTATCAGTGTAGACAGCGGATCCCTGCAACTTGCTTGCGCTGACGTGTATAGGAAAAAAGAGTTGAAACCAACACAATCACATTATTCAACCATGTACAGTATGCTTAACTGCAAGCAATTCATTTATTCTATATGTATATATGAAATATTATTTTGATCGATGCATGTTTTTTGTATTCTTTTGATTTCATGGATAATATTTGTATGTGTTGCAATTGATTGATAGAGGTAGTGATGTTAACCTAATTGAGATTGCCAGTTCGATGTTGATATTTTTGCGTGTCTTGGACGTTAGCATGGATACTATTCTTAATTAGAAATGATCCAGGTAGGGAAACATGATGTTGACATGAGAAAACCGTGTTTTGGACTGTCACGTGTTTCATGTTTTATTTAACTAACATGTTACCTTTTTTTGAAGGAAACATGCTACCTCTGGACCTGTATTTTTTGCATTAGGACGAAATCAATGTTTTATAAATTGAAATGCTTGTTCTCCCTAAAAAATTGAAATGCTTATTTAATATTTCGTGCTACTGGTTAGGAGAAAACGTGTTTTTTTCCGGTATTTTCTTTATTTTATTTTATTATTTTCCCATGAGCTTAGTTCACTTGGTACGGGATAATGCATTATGTATGCAGGGGGTTGAACCCCAGACACCCTACTATTTCATCTTTAAAGTGAATTTTTTCAGCCACTAGACTGCTTGACAAAAAAAAAGAAGGTATTTTTTTAATAAAATTTGCCAGTTCTCTCAATTTTGTTAGTAACTAGTTAGTTAGAAACACTTATTTTAATATTAGATGCTAAGTTAAAAGAAAATGTTCCACTTAAGTATTAGCCATTATTTATAGAAATTATGTCACAATTTTACCTGATTTTTGTACATCTCAATTTTACCATTTTTTTTTCAAGTATTTTGGTGGGCAAAATTTCACTTTTTAAAGTAAATTTAGTGAAATTTTTTGGATTTGAACTTTGCTCTCAATATTGTATCATCCCTACCAACTGAGTTATTCTTACATAGTACATACCACAGTTTTACCATTTTTTTAAGGAATAAAGGAAACTTGTGCATACCAATGCCGATAAATTGGAAGAAAAAAAATCAAATATGCTTTTTATGACGGGACATTATCAAGAAATTATAAATAATTAAATGGTAATTTGTAAGCAATGTTACGCCATAAAAAAATATTTCTATTCTATTTGGTATTTTGTATAAATAAAATATTCAGTTAGGCTAAGAGGTAGTTTTCTATTCTGTAGTAGGGCATGTGTATAATATTCATTTATGCTAAAATTTTAATTTCCTAGGAGGATGTTAGGCATTTGAATAACTTGTGAAAAACTGGTTTAACCTACACTAACATGTATTTTTTTAATTTCCTCTTGGATGTCTAATCTAGAAACCGGATCATGCTAACCGTTTGAAATTTTTGTTTATTTTTTGATAATTTTTTTTGTTTTGTTTTAGAACCTTATTATTCTTAGGGTGGCACATAGGAATAATACTAAACTTGTTCATCATAGATCACCCCAGGTAAACGGTTGGATTTTACATTTTTATGGAAAATTATCTATCTTTTTTTTACTTGAATTAGACAATTAGTTGGAGTTCATCTAACTTTGTGACCTGTTTGAATTGAGTTTATTTTGAGTTTATGAAAAAAAAATTATGTAAATAAATAAACTTTTATTTAATTCATAAGATCTTACTAATAAAAATTGTATATTCATAAGTTGTTTTTTCATAAACTACCTTAACAAATTTATAAATAATACATTAATACTTCTTTATTTGCACAAGCTGCTTTACATAAGCTCTAAAATAAGCCAATTCAAACGGGCCCTAACTACTTAGTTTAGTTATATAGTTTTGCAAAGAAGCAGTCAAATATTTAAAAAGACATGTAGTCATTGGTCATTTCACATGCTTCTTAGGACTTAATGCTTAGTGAATTATATATATATATGAACTTGCAAGGGTTTGACAATTTAATCCCTCAAAATTGCGAGATCAGAATTAAGTCATTTAAATTATAAATTGTCAGTCAATTGGATAATTTTTTTTCCTTTGATTTTAGCACCATAATTAGGACAATGTGTTTTTTTATTTGTTTTGATGAATGTTTTCTAAAAAAGTATCTTGATGAAGGGACAAAATTGATTTTCGTACTTCAATTTAAGAGAATAAATTACTATTTACAAATTTAAGAGATCAAATTGTTTGGGAATTGAGTAACTCAACTGATTTAAGATTAAAGGGTAAGAAGTTGGAGGTCCTGCATTCAAACCTGAACGAAAGAGAAAATAATTACTAACATTTCTCATTCCAAAAAAAAAAGATTAAATTGCTGCACATCACTATTTAGCATCCATGTCAATTAGCATAAAAGTGAACCGGGTAGAATTTTGATATTACTTTGAAGATTTGCCATACAAGTCAATTAGCATAAAAGTGAACCGGGTAGAATTTTGATATTACTTTGAAGATTTGCCATACAAGTTATACTACTTTGTCCTTAATTATCAGTCCATTTTGTAGCGTAAAATGAAGCTTATAAAAAGGGACAAATGTAGAGTATTTTTAATTTGTTTGTTTTTTATTGAGTAAAAATATAATGCTTTTGGATTATATTACATTCATGCTAATGAGAATTATTTTCATCACATACATGTAATTTGCTGGATGCTCCAACCTAGTTGCATGATGATTTTCTTGGGAGACAAGGAACATCAAATGGTATTCAATGTCAAAAAACAACCCAGCATTCTCAATTTTTTTTCTTTTCTTCAGGCTATTACGAAAATTATTACAAATCAACAGTCCTAGAAGTTTAGCTCAGCACTTCCTACTATGTTATTTCATTTGTACAATACTATTGCAACATGAAAACTTATCCAAAGTGAATAAAGTGCAACAATATCAACTTCCTTCCAAATAATTTATCACTGAATATCATTCTCCAAATCATGATTTTATTTTTTCTAATACAAAACTCTCAATTTTTTCTCTGTTATGAAGGATTAGTCTTTCTTCTTCGAACATTCTTCCGTGCACTTACAACGACTTCTTTGGTTTCGGCTTCATTTTTCTGTACTTGCTGCTCATTGTTAACAACTTTTGATTTTGAAGAATTGGTTTCAGCTGCATTTTTTTGTACTTGCTGCTCATTGCTAACTACTTTTGATGTTGAAGAATTGGTTTCAGCTTCATTTTTCTGTACTTGCTGCTCATTTTTAACAACTTTAGATTTTGAAGAATTGATCTGACTTCTTAACCGCAATATTTCACCCTTGGCAGAAGCCAATTCCTCTTCCAATTTCTTCCCTCTGCTCTCTAAACTCTCTCTCTCTTTGCCAAGTCTAGTAATGAGGTTATGAGCATCTTCAATGTTTTCTTGGGCCTCTTTGCTTGCATTTCTTTGTTCTGTAAGGTACTTGGCAAGAACCTCTTTCTCATTTTCAAGGCTAGAAATAAGTGATTTAGCCTCTTCTAGTTCACTAGAAAGGATCACCGAATTTCGGTTCATTTCATCTAGTGATTTGGTAGCCTCCTCGAGATCCATTTCAATAGTTCTTCGTGACTCCTTGTCCTTCAATACTTGCTCCTTCAAAGCCTGTAAATCGTTGTTCAAAGAAGTAGCTAGCTTCTTTTCTTCCTTCAAAACCTCTGACGTGACTTCAGCCTTTTTGTAGATCTCAATTAATTCTTTTTGTAGGCTATCACGGTTTTCAAGGGTAGCCGTTAGCTCATTGGAGGTACTTTGCAGCTCTTCTTCGGCTTTCTTCAAATGTTCCTTTACTGTTATAAGCTCCTTAGTTAATTTTTCCGCCTCGAGTTTTGTATCATCAAGTCTACTTTGTAGCGACTCCTTAACTTCGGAGAGCTCAGATGAAAGCTTAGAGACCTGAAGCTCAAGATCTTTGCACAGATTGCTTGACTTATTTAGCTGTTTTTCCAGCTCAGCAGAGTCATTTCTTGAATTTTCAAGATTCTCTTGAGTAACTTGGAGTTCATACTTCAAATTACTCACTTTCTTTGATTCATTCTCTAGGAACTCTTTTAAACCTTCTCGTTCTTTGGTTAAATCAGCGATGACAACCTGGTTTTCGCTTGATTCATTTAAGGCGAGTTCAAATTTATCTGTTAGCTGATGAAGCTCGTCTTCTTTTTCTTTCAAAAGCTTAGCATCCAAAGCGGCCTTCTCTTCAGACGTCAACTTTTGGTCATTGAATTCCTTCTCCAATACATCATATTCACTCCTTAAGTTATTATTCTCAAGAGTTAAGGAACTCACTCTTGAATTCAGTTCCATCACCAAGGAATCTTTTCCTTCTAGTTCCTCTTGGCTTTTCAGTATTTCATCTTTTAACCCTCGAATATGCAAATGAGCATTGGATAATTCATCTTTAGTTTGGTCATAGGTAGAGTTCAAATTCCTCAATTCCAACTCCTTTTCTGCAAGGGATGAATTCAGACTCTGAACAACATGTTCTTTGTCCTTGAGGTCTTCACTAAGCAGATTAATTCTTTGTTGTAAAATTTCAATAGAATCTACCTTTTCTTTCAATTTGTTTTCAAGATCTTTCTTATCTGTATCAGCCTTTGTAAGATCGATTTCAAGTCTGTCAATTTGAAGTTTTAGCTCTGCAATCAAACTTTTCTCGCTTTTTAGCTCCTTTCCCAAACTGGTGACAGTACTCTTTGCAGAATTTAGTTGTTCAATCAGAGCTTTCTGCTCTTCCTTTGCCTTTCCAAGTAGTTTGGCTTGTTCCTCCTGCTCGTTCGATAACTTCAACTCGTAGTTCTTCCTCAACGAAACAACCTGCTCTTCTTTTTCCTTCAGTTTGTTGCTCATCTGTGTACATTAGCCAGTAAAATATGACTAAGACATACTAAAAAGAAAATACTCCTATAAAAATTAACCATTTAAAAAAACTAGATGGAAAGAGATCAATCATTGTCGTTCCTCTAGAAACATCAAAAAGGGAAGAGTCCCTCACTTTCCTCTTTAAACTATGATTTTACTTGGAAGTTATGAAGCACTGAAACAGACACATACACCGAACACGACACCAACACCGAGACCAAGATTTGAGAAATTGAAAAGATTGAATGTAATAACATGTGTCAGTGGCAGTGTCATACAAGTCTCGGGCACCAATACATGCCAGACACTTAGACACACCGTCAATCTGAAATGCCAGTGCTACATAACTTAGAAGAGAGACATTCCTCAAAGGCCATACATGTCTTACCGGTTTTCTAGAATCATAGTTAAAGTGCATAGAACCTTACTGTTTCTATTGTTGCAACAGCAGTCGACTTTTCTTTCTGAGCGAGTGCATAGAGAGCCCCCAACAGACCAGAAGATATGATTCCAATTCCATTCAGAAGAGACACAAAGGAAGTAGATGGTTTCTCCATTTCGGGTGCTGCCTGTCCATAGAAGCAATAAGTTTAGAATACGTAAACATCCAAAGGACAAAAACAATAGGCACAAATTAATATTCAACATCTGTATCTGAATTTAACAGAAAACAAACCTCGCCTAGCTTTTTATCCTCCAGTATCTTCACCTCACTTTCTTCTGTAAGGAAAATAGATAATTACACAAGTTACTAAAACAAAGAACCAAGTGATACTTCACTAAACAGTTGAAAATATTAACGAATCACAGTCCACATCATGAAATTAAGGACGTGGACATCACTAACAACGCAAGGGCCAAAGCAATGCATGCATATACATATACGGTCATGATTCAAGAAAGGATAATATGCAGATCTCCTTTTGACATATTAATGGAGCTCTAAAAGTATATTGCAAAATAGCACAAAGCACAATAACAAAGTAGCAAAACAGCAAGGGAAAGGTTGATGCTTTGATATTTAAATAACTAAAGGAAGTTAAGTATCCATATATTTACATCCTTGAAGAAAATAATGAAAGTTCTAGACTCATAATATTCTAGATACGAAAAGAAGGAAGAAAAGAATTATACTCAGAAGTTGAAACCTATTTTGCATTGGTAGGGAAACTAGTTATTAACTTTTTAGCTGAATAATTTTAATGAGAGAGAGAGAGAGAGAGAGAGAGAGAGAGAGAGAGAGAGCTTTTATTCCATATCCTTCTCATTTCGTTCTCTATGAATGTCAACCACCAACATAGAGCACGGTAGTTAAGTTGTCCAAAACATCACATGGAATGTTTTAAAATTTGGGTTGTGCGTAGATCAATCTTACAAAACCGGATTGTAAGATGAGAGATGCCTACCACCTTTTTTTCCAGGTCATACCTCATCCAACTTGAGACTCTTAACACATTCCTTCACCTCAGGGTTGAACATTTAGAGCATGACCCAAGTAGTCTGATGGTTGGTAGCCCAACGGATCTTGAATAAACATGGATACCACCTTCAAATTTGGGTTGTGCCTAACTCAACCATACAAAACTGGCTTACAAGGTGAGGGATGCTTTCCACTTATAAACAATTTTTCAGGTTATATCTTATCCAATGTGAAACTCTGAAAAAAATTCTGATTAGCATTAGTTTTTTTTTGCAAAATAGGAAGAAACTCATAAAGAATAGCAAAAGAAGACCTTTTTTCCCAAACTGTCCATGAAACACAATTATTGGATGAGGTGTATTTTTGCATTTATAAATAATTGTATGAGAATTTAAAAATGGTAATCAAAATCAATCTATTAAGTTAAAAATACTTTCAATTCGTCTAAAATTTTGAAACAGTGCATTGCATTCAATCGAACAAATATTTGATATTTGGGTAAGGCATTAAACGAGTACATATTGAGTAGACTTTTATATTTTTAAAATTTTCTACTGAGCATCATAGTGACGGAGTATCACTCAAATAAGCCAGTCCGCTATAAAGACTAATACTAATTAGTTTGGTTTGCTACAAATAGCAATTTCACATGTCCATTTGAGACTGATGATAAAGCGATAAGAGTAAGACCCCTCTCCAAAGGATTTATTTTCACAAAGGACCGAACCAAGTAACTCCTAGTAAGGAGTAACCCTGTGCACAATCTCCTCACTTGCGGACTTAGCATGCTTCCACTGGGAAAAATCCATTGGGTACACATGACTTAGTTTGCATTAAACTATGAAGCACGGACACAAACACAAAGATCCTACACGAGGCAGACGCGGAGACACCACTAATGTCCAATATATAGGACACTGACACGTCTATATCTATGTTTATTATAATTAGATCAAATCAAATATGAACATCATTTATAAGTATCTAAATTGAGAATCAAGATCAATATTTTAAAAACACACCACACAAATGCTAATTTTTACATTTTAAAATGTTGACAAATATACAGTAAGCACAAAATCTACTGCAGAGTAAGTTTCAAACTAAGACATCATGAAACTACTACTGAAATCACCATGTAACCAATCAAAGAGGTACCTGAATTTGTGGATGTTGATGAAGATACAGACGACGAGACAACGTCTGAGAGGGAGACATCGGAACTAAAGAGAGGCATTGAGACATTGTCAGAAAGCATACGTCGTCTGCGAATAGAGCGGAGACGTCGACTGCGAACAGAGTCCCGAGAGGAAGGGAAACGTTGTCTACGAACACGGGATGAAATGAAGATGAAGACTGAAAAAGAGGCGAATTATGAGACCGAAATGGAGAATCGAAAATGGGAAATTGGGAAAGAAAGATGAAAAGCAAAGAAGACTAGGACTTCTATACGCGGGATATTTTGAAAGCCTAACTAAAATACTATTTTATAATACTTTTAAAGGATATTTTGAATGCTTAAGTAAAGTATCAGAGGAGTGTTGAAGCCAAGAAAGAGTTTTTGAAGTGTTTGACACGTGTCGTAAGATTGTCAATGTTCAACCCACACCAACGTAGGTCATACATGAGGGTACCCCTTAACCTATGAGTGTCATGCTTCTTACGCGATAAATTATAAAAAATCACCGAGACCAAGGAGCTTATTTAATGTGTAAAACTGAAATCTTACCCCAAATATACCCTTAACATTAACTTAACTATTGTAAAAAGGGGATATGCACAGTCAATGTAAACTGATTTTACATTAACAACACATAAGAATCAAGTATTTGGTAATTATCTTTAAAATACAGTTTTGAAACAAACTTATGTGACAATACATTGAATTGTCATTACGCTCGGTGCAAAATAGTTTTACACCAACAATGCAGCTATATTAAACTTTTAAATATTTGATACACAATATGTGATTTTCTAGTAAGCATATATATCTCACATTACATAGGGGTATAAAAACAATTCTAACAATTAACGTAGTTGGAATTGTTGGAACTTAATGGGAGCCTTAAAACATCTGAGGATCATCACATTGGGAACAAGAGCAACCATACATGTCAGTTGGACAGCACATCTTCGCTCAAAAACCTTATAAGGTATATGAGTCACCCACTTATATGTTGTTTAACATCTACTTTTTCATCTAATGTAAGACTTTTAACCCACACTTGAAACACCAACAAAAAAGTGTATATTTTCTTATAATTGCGACCAAAAAACACACATGTTTTCTTATAACGAGCATTTCATATGTACTAATGTCGTAATAATAAATTATCATCATGGAAATAGGTACTTTATCCTAGCCGTAAAACAAGATAGACTCTCCCTATGTTAAAAGAGTCCCACATTGGATGAGAGATGACCTGAACAAGTGTTTATTCGAGGGGGCAGTTCTCACTTGTGAGATTGTATTAGGCCCAACCACATATTCGAAGACCGTCATCGACGAAAACATTCATGTACCCCCCACCCAAAACAAGATAATGATTTAATTAATCCATAAATAACAAATAAAACAATGAGAGTAATAATGTAATAACAAACATACTTGGTGATGAAAGAATTGCTTCAACAGCGGCCTCGGCAGTATTGAATTTCAGAAAAGGAAGAACAGCAACACCCATTAACAGAAACGTTCTCTTGTTGCATATTGGATCTTGCTGGTGGCGAGAGCAACATACCACAACGGGAGCACGGAGCTGCTTGGTGGTTCTATGGGGACGACAAGAAGAAGGGAAGAGAAATGGGTATAGCAACGGAGAGTGCAGCAATGAAGATGTGCTACTCGCTGCTCCAACAAAACCCATGTTTATGTTTTTTTTAGTTAGCGATTATGTCGCTCCTCACTGCGCCACCTATACATACACTTCCAACCAACATATGTTGTTTGCTTCGACACTTTTTAACCCATTCATTTGTGGCTATCGTTTGTTGGGTATCAATCACTTTTCATAATCTTTATATATAGGTGGACAAATAAAATTACATCAATTGTGAACAAAGAAAATGTTTTTTTTTTTTTTTTTAGGTAAAAGAAAATGAATTTTTATGGTCCATGTTAAAAGGTGTTTGATGCTAACACACCTTATGTATACAGGGTTTTGCTAGAAGACACATTTTATCAAGGTGTCTTTTAACAAGTTATTCTATGAGCGTTTGCTAAAAGACACTAACTAATTTTTATGAAGGTGTCTTTTAGCAAATCTATAACTAAAAAGTGAAAATCACACCTTGAGGTGTGAGTTGCTAAAAGACACACCTTCATGAGTGGCTTCTAGCAAAACCCATATATATATATATGTCGGTCTGTGTGTGGATGAAGATGGGATATATTGTGTTCCTATGTGACTCGAACCTGACTCCAACAATACTCACGTCACATTTTTAGATCTTGATCGACTATAAACCCAATCAAATACAAGATACAAGTCGTATAAAGATGGTATAATACTCATATAAGATCGGGTTAATGCTAGGACAAGTCACATCAGTATCGAATAAATGAATTAACAAATTATGGGAGCAAAAAATGAGAGCTAGAGAGAGAGAAGCGATGGCCATTGGCACTGCCAAGGGTCTCCACACCGGTACTTTTCGTCGGAGGTGAGGTCCAACCGGAGGGGGGGTGGGTGGGGTGGTGGTGGTGGTGTGGGGAAGGGGTCCAAGCAGGGTGCAACAAACGAAGAGGGATGGGGATGATTGGCAGGATGTGAGACCGCGACGTGGGAAAGTGTTGTGACAGGAGGATCGAGGTCAGGACAGACAACGGGCGAGCAAGCGGCATGGAGGTTCTACTGGTAATGACAATCGACAGTCTAGGTCAAGGGTTACTATATGTTTGTGGATGGCAGCGTACGACAGGGATGGTTATAGAGTTGTGGACCGATCACCAGGTGGAAGAGGGAATTCACGCCGACGGTCTTCCTCAAGGAATTCACGTCGGATTGTTGAAGGCAGCCGTGCGGCTGCTACTCCCCATGGGCAGTCGCACGCGAAATAGGAAGGAAGGGAGAATGAGATAGCGGATTCTTCGTTTAAACAGTTTGTAACTTTCTATTTTATGAATTTTTCGGCACAGTTATCTAATTTTTATCTGAGGAAAGGATTTAAAGTATGCAACATTCTTAAGGACGTTGTGATTCCTAATAAACGAAACGTTCATGGGGAACTTTATGGCTTTGTGAGATTTTCAAAAGTTAGAGATGTTGGTAAACTTTTGAAAGCGGTAAATGCTGTTTGTTTTGGAAATTTTCAAGTTAAGGCCAAAGTGGCTCATTTTGTTCATTCGGTTGTGCTTGTGGGGAAGGGGGAGCTTGACGAGAAGGGTGTGGGGGGATGTGTTGTTGTGGGGAAGAAGGGTGAGCAAAAAAATATGGAGGGAGAAGGTGGGGTTGGGAGGTAACGTGGAGGTGAAGTATGTGGGTGAGGGAGAAAAAAGTGTGAGGTTGGGGTTGCATGGTGTGGGTGGAGGGAGCTCGGAGGGTGTGAGAGTTGGTGTGGGGACGGGTGGTGAGGGTGAGGTGCGGGTTGGGGAAGTGGTGAGAGAAGGGGCATTGTGGTGGAAGCAAAGAGAAAGGAGATGGTTGATGTGGGGAAATATATGGGAATGGTCGAATTTTGAATGGTTTGGTAGGTACACAACATGTTCAGAATTTGGTTCAGATGTATAGGTCTCAAGGGGACGACTTGAAATGGGCACGTAATGGAGTGGTAGCCTCGGTGGTCAATGGGGAGGTGATATCAGTGGTTCAGAACAGAATTGAAGATGCTGGCTTCACAGACTTAGATATCATTCCGATAGGTGTTGATAAAGTGTTTATTCAGAGCTTATCAGATCAGATGTTTTGACGACGGTGGAGGAAACATCTGAATTTTTTTTACCATTTTTTGTCTAATTATGTGCAATGGGATAAGACAGTGGTACCTTTTCAAAGAGGTGCTTGGTTGAGACTGTATGGTATTCTGTTTCGTGCGTGGAATGAATTTTCTTTCAAACTTTGTATTCTTGACTGTGGGCGATATTTACGTATTGATAGTTGTTCATTGGAAAAAGAGCGGTTTGATTATGCTCGGGTGTTGGTTGCAACGTTTTCATTGGGAATTGTTTCTTTAGTTGACAAATTACTAATTGATGGTGTTTTGGTGGAGGTGAGGTGAAGATTGTAGAGGAATGGGGATTTAATTGGGATTGTCTTTTTGAAGATGGTGATGGACAAAATGATCAGTCTGAAAATGAGGACATTCATGTTGACCCGGATGTTTGTAATAATGTTGATACCTTGGCCGGGAAAATTGTGGATGTACTAGAAGCTACTGAGTTAAATGGGGATGCAGAGCATGTTATTCCAGATAGTACGAAGCATGGCAGAGGACACGATGATGGCTATCCCTTGGTATTGCATACAATTTCCTCTATGCCATGTGCGGTCCCGGCGGGTGAGTACATCGTCCATCAATTGATGTCAGGGGGTTAGGTGGGATAGAGAAGAGAGAGAGAGAGAGAGGTCTGTTTGTTGGTGGGGGAGAAATTACCGTTCACTTTGTGCATTCACGAAACTAAATTGCAGAATTGTGATGATTTTTTTTGTGCTTCTGTGTGGGGAACTTCACCTCATTCTTATTCTTTTTGTCGTCGGTTGGGGGCCTCAGGGGGGGTCTGTTAACTGTGTGGGATAGCTCTGAAGTTGAGGTGTGGGATTCTGCTAGTGGCAATAATTATATGTTGATTCATGGTAGGTTTGTTAAATCCAGTGAGGAGTTTTATTTGTTCAATGTGTATGCACTTTGTGATCAGTTAGCGAAGCAAGCCTTATGGGATTCCTTTATTTGGTTGGTTTTGTTGGGTGCAAAAAAAGTGTGCATTTGTGGGGATTTCAATGCGGTTCGAAACGGTGAGGAGCGATGGTCCGTTAGGAACGACATTTTGTCTGCAGATTATGCTCCTTTCAACAGTTTTATTGATGACAATATGTTGGTTGATTTACCTTTGCATGGCCGAAAATACACTTGGTTTAAGGGCGATGGGAAATCAATGAGCAGGTTGGATCGTTTTCTTCTCTCGGAGGAGTGGTGTCTAGAGTGGCCTAATTGTGTACAGGTTACTCTTTTGCGTGGGTTGTTAGACCATTGCCCATTGGTGTTGACAATTGGGGTCCCGGTTGTTGAAATGTTGGTAAGAAACGCCTAGTTATAAACTTTTTGTCATTGAAAATGGAAATCTCTTCAGATAACAGGATGGGGTGGTTATGTCTTGAAAGAAAAAATTTAAATTAATAAAGTTGGCTTTGAAGGAGTGGCATGTGTCCCATACTCATAATTTGTCAGGAAAAATTGCTTCCCTTAAGGATAGGAAAACTGCCCTTGATGGGAAAGGGGAAAAAGAGGAGCTCTCTGAAGAGGAGTCATCGGAATTACATGGCATTTCGTCGTACATTCATTCGTTATCTCGACTTAATACTAGTATTTGTTGGCAGCAATCCAGACTTACTTGGCTTCGTGAGGGTGATGCGAACTCAAACTATTTTCATTCAGTTTTGTCGAGTCGGAGACGCAGAAACTCGTTGAGTTCAATTTTGGTGAATCGTTCTTTGGTGGAGGGCGTTCAGCCCGTCCGTCAGGCTGTGTTTTCTCACTTTGCACATCACTTTCAAGTGCACCATATATCAAGGCCGACAGTGGAGGATTTACAGTTTCAGGGTCTGTCTTTTGTTGAAGGGGCAATCTCATTAAGCCTTTTTCGGTGGAGGAGGTTAAAACGACAATTTGGGATTGTGATAGTTTCAAGAGTCCGGGTCCTGATGGCATCAACTTCGGTTTCATCAAAGATTTCTGGATTGATCGAAAGAGGACATTATGAGGCTTGTTACTGAATTCCACCGGAATGGGAAGCTGAAGAAAGGTATAAATTCAACTTTTATTGCTCTTATTCCAAAAGTGGATAGCCCTCAATCTTTAAATGACTTTCACCCCATTTCTTTAGTGGGAAGTTTGTATAAAATCCTGGCAAATTGTTGGTAATTAGATTAAGACAGGTTATTGGAAGTGTAATTTTAGACGCCCAATCTGCTTTTGCTAAAGGTAGACAAATTCTTGATGGGATTCTGATTGCTAATGAGGTGGTTGATGAGGCACTTAGGACTAAGAAAGAATTAATGTTGTTTAAAGTGGACTTTGAGAAAGCATACAATTCAGTTGACTGGGGGTATCTAGATTCGGTGATGGGCAAAATATGTTTTCCGACCTTGTGGCGGAAATGGATTAAGGAATACGTCACGACGACTACAACTTATGTTCTAGTTAATGGTAGTCCTACCGATGAATTTCCTTTAGGTAAAGGTCTGCGTCAAGGTTGAGTCAAATATGTTTAGTGGTTACAGTGTTGGTACGGGAAATCCGGTGATTGTATCTCATCTTCAATTTGCTGATGACACGTTGCTTTTAAGTGTTAAGAGTTGGGCTAACGTTCGTGCATTGCGAGTTGTTTTAGTCCTTTTTAAGGTTGTGTCTAGTTTAAAAGTTAACTTTCACAAAAGCAATATTTAGTAAAAATAATTGCTAATTTTGATTTCAGTGGCTAATAATCATAATACGAGTGTTATTTTCAATTTAAATAGAAGATTAATCTTTTAAAAAAATTGTGCGTTTTTTTATTAGGGGCCTATTTTTACTATATATGAGAGCCGAGCCTCTAATTTCATAGGGACGGCCTTGTATAGTATATGGTTATTTTGATAGTTTGGTTGTAAACTTAGTTTCAACAACAATGTGCTACTTCTAGTACCATTAAAAATGTTGAAAAGTGTTTCTTATGAAACTTATTTTGAGAGTTGCCTTATGACTCTTATGTATTTTTAGAGTGTTGAACAATGGTTGTAAACTTATTGAGAATTTTCTTATGACTTTTATGTTTTATGGTGATGAATTTATGTATGTGATGCTTATGAAGACGATTTATAAACTGTTTTTTTAATTGTGTATTTATAACTTTCAACGAGTTTCATATGGTTTAATAAAGTAAATGCATTTGCAATATTAATATAATGAATGAAATCTGGCAGCAAATTGAACATTAGATCAAGAATGCAAAATTTTCTTTGAATTTCCTCACTAATTAGTGACGGAAATAAAACTGTCAATAAACCATAGGTTGTAATTTGTGAGGTTTTTTCAGTTTCATCACAATTAGTGACGGAAAATACGCTCACAATTTGAGAGGGAAAACCAATCTGTCATTAATCAGTGACGGAAATATTGGTGAAAATGATGGAATGCTCCCTCAATATTAGAGAGGGAACAAGAATCCGTCATTAATTAGTAACAGAATTATGTGTGATTAAGTACGTTTCTACTTCATATTTAGTGACAAGTTTATATTATCAGTGACAGATTTTATCCGTATCAATTAGTGGCGGAAACCAAAATCCCTCACAAATATTTAGCGAGGCTAAAATTCGAAATAGATTACCGGTGGTCACAAAATCCGTCACTAAATTCATTTGTGACGGAATTCTAGTAGTTTAGTGACGGATTTCTACCCTCTCTAAAATTGATTTTTCTAGTAGTGATTGTTTGTAATTGAAGTTCATAGCATGGGATGGACAAACATGTGCATTGAGAGTGACTCTTAGGCGGTGGTCATATCTTTTAATAATAAATAAAGGAGCAATGCCTTGGTCCATAAGTAACATGTAGGAGATTGTATGGAAATAACTAAAATGATGAATTGTTTTTGCACACATATTCTTAAAGAAGCAATTATGTTGCTGATTCATTAGCTTGACATGGTCATAGCATTTTGAATACTCGATGGTGGAATGAGCCTCATAGATTCATTCACTATCGTATGTTAAGAAGCTTTTTTTGGTTTTCCTAACTTTAGGTTTATTTTTTAATTGGGTTTGGCCTAGACCCTCAATTTTGTATGTTTTCTTTCTTGTGATAAAATGTCTGCTTTCATCTGAAAAAACACATTGAGTGAGTGATTGCTAATAAGCTTGAAATTTTGTAATTATTGATTAATTTTATGATATAAAAAAACGACGTATACGACTTAGACAAACAATATGATTTATTTGACAATTTTTTTATTAAATGTATCTAATTATTGTAATTTTCTTATTTAATATTTAACTTACTATTATATTTCTCAACCTCCCGTTTCATGAATTCCTGAATCCATCCTTAAAATTCTCCTTTCTTCTCAATTTATTTTCTTTCTAAACAATCCAACTTCTCTTATCTTTCTCTCTTCTATATGTCTCTCTCCTCTATTTCTCTCAAACCAAATAAAAAGGTTTAGAGTTTCTGGTGTTTGGTTACTCAGGATGTTTTGTTTTAGTGTCCCTGGTTATGTGTTGTAGGGGGCTGTTTGGTGGTGTCATTAGTTAATATTGTGGCATTTCATAATGTATCATATTAAATGTAGTCTGATTTAGGAGCAGCTTTACACATGTTGTGCTAGTTTGTTCTTTTTCAATAAATATTTGCTTATTAAAAAAGTATAATGTATATGTAAAATATGCATGTAAATCTGATATATAATATAAAAATAATTGTTGTCGACAACGCAGTATATATGAAAACTTTAATCATGACATGATAACTTTTAAAATATGAAAAGAGAAAACAATGCAAATGAACATGCAAAGGACTTGCTGCTACCTTGTCAAGATTGGGTAAACATTAGAAGATAATCTAGTTAGGAGCACGTTTTATCATGCTTTTCAAACTTCAAACTTGGTAATTCAACAAAAAACAAAACTTCAAAGCTGGTTTTTCTCCCTTCTACAAACTTTTTAAGTACACTGAACCAAACCGATTTCGTCATGTCAAACGTTATTTTTTTTTAGTACTTTATTACATCTTAATTAATGCTTAACTTTATTTTTGGTCATGAAGTTATGGGTGCGATGCGAATATGGTACAGAGTTTCAAAGCTGGTATTTGATATATATTTTTTTTATAAGATGCAAATTTTATTTGTTTCAAATGATAAATATCTGGTAGTATGTTAGGGATAAAACCCTCAACCTGGTGTTCATATCATGATCATTCAACTTCTTAACTCTATCACTCCAATTGGTAATCCAACTTCCTATTTTTATATATAATTATAATTAGTAGGAGACTTGAATCACTCTTTGGCCTTATTTGAGAGTTTTGAAGGGGAAAGAATATAAGAGGATTTTTGGGAGAGGTGAGGAAAGGTAAAAGGAGAGAAATTGCATGCCTTATTGATAGAGTAGTAGAGAATGTGAATGAAATACTTATAATTAATAAATAAATAGTTTGTTTAAATCCTTCGATTCTTCTACAATTTATTTTTGAATTCCTAGATATTTTTATATTATGAGGAAATTATACTTCTTATTCAAATCGGAGGAACTATAATTTAAACAAAAGGTAGGTCTTGTTTTTGTTCCACTTTGCATCATTATAGCTTTAAATAAAAAACAGCTCTCCCACTCCTTACCACCCCTTCTAGTTATAGCCACACATACAAACAAACATCAAAATTTTAAATATTATTTCTATTATTTAGGAGGTGCAATTAAATATTAGATAGGAACGAGGAAAATGATGGCCATGTGGAATGAACATATAAGCTAGGAACATTTAAGCTTGAAGCTTAATACGACATATCTTAAATATATTTAAAATTAGATGCTTTTAGTTAAAAAAATAAAAATAAAAATAGTACCTACTAGTTAAGCTATTTAAAACGAGTACCGTAAATAAACAAAAAAACCTACTCCGTGTCTTCCCCGTGTATTTTGTAGCCTGCCATTTGCTATCACAATTGAGGATCATATTTATAACGCGCACTATTCTTTTAGGGGAATTAGTCACTTAGTCATTGAATGGTAAATGAATCGTCACTTTAGTCCTTGAATGTAGAGAAATTGCAAAACAGTTTCTGAATGTAGACTTTGTTGGTCAATTTTATGGACTAAAGTGACTAACGGAGTTTATATTCAGAGACTAAATTGATTAACGGAGTCTGCATTCAGGGACTAAATTGACAAACAAAGTCTATATTTAGAGACTATTTTACAATTTATCTGCATTCAGGGATTAAAGTGACGACTCATTTCCTATTGAGGAACTAAATTGACTAATCTCCCATTCTTTTATGTATGAAAGAATGTTGGAGACACTTTCTTTTCAATCTTTATTTTTTTATGGGATAAAACCAATGTATGACCCACACATTTTAAGTGAGTGATGAAGAGAGTCTTGAAAATAGAGTTTATTTTCAATTCTTTTTAAGAATGAAAAGAGAGTGTTGCTAGCCAGCACTACTCTTTCTCTATATATTCTTTTTCTTTTTTGTTCCATATCATATTGATAATTATAATAAGATATTTTTTCTTATATTTTTCTCAACTCTAAGTTTTTATGAAAAGAAGGCTTTAATAAATTGAAGTTCAATCCAAAGATATATAAAGTCTATCAATTAATGTGGCATATACTGTTGAACATACATATAATGTTTCTCCAACTGAACTCAGATGCTCTCACTTGATCCACTAGAGACAGTAAACACATAGACCAATTACCACTTGGTAAATGTTCTTAGTTGCAAATTTATCTTGTGATTTCTCTAACACTTATTTTTCTATTTGACGAATACACAAATGGTCACAAAGTATTTACATAACTATATGTATGAGTGTGTTTGTAGTAAAAGGGGATTTATTTTGTTTTTGTGAAAGGAAAAAGAGGACTAATGTCAATTATTTTACGTGATTCAATTTCTCTCCACCCCCATTGATTCATTCCTCTCCCCATACCTGCGTCACTCTCACCTACTCTGTGAACTTTACGTGGTGGACTAATCTATTCTATCCATAAATGTACGAATCTCTCAATTGTAAATTTCACATCATGAGTTACTCTCATAAGGTCACAAAATCAAACCTATAATGTTTATATGCGCACACAATGAGAAACTTATAGTCAATTGGTACAATGTCTACATTAACTGCAGCAAGCAAAAGTTATTAGCTGCCCCAATGTTAAGTCAACATGAAGAAAATCTTATCCTAAAAAGAAAGAAGAAAATCTCAGAAGAAAATCTTATCCAAAAAAGGGAAGAAAATCTCATGAGATGGGGACATTGAATTGAATGAATACCCTTTCTTTATTATTATTTTTTAAATAAAATGCATTTTTTGTATACAGTGTCTTATGAGATCATACATAATTTTTAAAAAATAATTAAGAAATCAAATATAGAAAAATTGCATCGATAGTGGTGTATCTAATTGCTTAAAAATTAATTGTTATTTTTAAAAGAATTTTTTCTTAAATTTTTTCTTTTTGTGGTGTTTTCTTAAAATCTTTAATTGTGTCGTATAAAAGATATGGATTACAATGTTAAGAAGACCTTTAAATATTCCATAAATAAAACAAGACCTTTAAATATATCAATGTTTACCTAAATATATATATAT
>Ga0315915_1000915_pt1:0-32500 | contig 33717 bp, 19 predicted proteins | sample MpolbnodulesMG_FD_207738 | JGI IMG/M metagenome (GOLD analysis project Ga0315915, IMG submission 207738) | Medicago polymorpha root nodule microbial communities from Los Angeles, California, United States - branched nodules | ecosystem: Host-associated > Plants > Roots > Nodule | place...
GAATACTCCCCCTAAAGATGAGTTTAACAAAGTAACTTTCTTGTTCATGGAAGGTGACATCTCGAGAGACAAAGAATTTGTGAGATGGAGGATGATAACATTTGTAACCCTTTTGGGTGGAAGAATACCCTATAAAGACACATTTTAAAGCTCTAGGATCAATTCAAAGCTTGTGATACCATGTGAAAACTGAATATATTTCAAAATTCTGAATAATTTACAACCACTAATGTGTTTATATAGGCTAATGTAACTTGATGGGCAAGAATAATAAACTAATGGGCCCAATACAAATAATCACTAATAATAATTAAAATAAACTAATTACAACAGTTTCTATTTTTAAAATTAATAATATGTCAAAAATATGAAGAATTTGGAATAACAAGGGTCATGTACTCATGTTCAACACTCAAGCATACAGTATCCACTACCAATCGTGATGTTATTAAATGTTAGACAATATAAAAAATATCTTATAATATATTGATCTTGATTTTAGACTATCTAATATTATCTCTTAAAAAATATTGTCACGGGCGACAGAGTGCCTGATTAGATCTCCGGCCATTATTTACAACTGGGAAAGCTTCACAAATTGTGGTTGTTGATGGTGTGAAACTCTGACAGTGGTTCTGTAATCGTAAAACCAAACAAGTGAAACGAAACTAGAAAACGGGAAATGAACTACAGAGCTTTGATATTACGACTATAACGGAATTGTACAAATATATTCATTAGAGATTACGATCATAATCAATAATCATTAACAAAAATTATTCATTGCTAAAAATTATCAAGATAGACTCCACAATTTTCGGAAGGGGATTCCTCCACCAGGTTTTCATTTTTTTAATACATACAATATGCAAATTTCTAATGGCATTAATATTGTATCATTATAATGCATGTGTGAAAAAGCTTATCCTTTTCTTTTTTGTTTCTGACCTTGTGATTTTATTTAGATGCATACTTGATGGTGAAATGTTGGTCTGGGATACATCCTTGAATCGATTTGCTGAGTTTGGCTCTAATCAGGAAATAGGCATGTACTTTAATATGTCTCAGCCACTTTAAAGCCTTAAATTTCAGTTGCATCACCCGTGTAATATTTTCTGTTATTTGCAGCCAAGGCAGCAAGGGATGGGCTTGAGAGTAACAGACAGGTTCTTAATTTTAGATATTCTTTATCTTAATTTTGTTGAGAAACTGTAATTCTAACTTTTTTTGGTCCTTTCTTGTTGCAGTTATGCTGTATCCTTGTCTCTGTGCAATTCAACTATTAATTCCATCTATCAATGTGATATGATTTAGTTTCAATGATAGAATGAGTATCTAATTCTGTATATTATGAATATTTTCTAATGCAAAAAAGTTTATCCAAGATGCCTTGACTCAAAAATGGTTAGATGTGGCATTTGACATCCTTTATTTTGGAGATACTAGTGTAATTCATCAAACATTGAAGGAGCGGCATGAGATTTTACGTAAAGTTGTTAAGCCATTGAAAGGTCGTTTTGAAATTTTACTACCTAATGGTGGTATCAACAGTCATCGGTCTTCTGGTAATATTTTCTTTGGACCAATTTGCCTTGTCATGTGTATTTACTATATTGAAAGACTTCTCCTTGCATGTTAGCAATTATTCATCTGATCCATAAATTGTATGTTCATTACTGATTGATTAAGTATTCTTTTTTGTTTTGATATCATATCCAAAGTGATTCAATTTGCTCATTTACTTCATTCCAGCTCTGATGATGGCTTATTTGTCATGTGGTCTGAGTTGAACTTTTCCTGGAGAAATTCTTGAACATTTTTAATCACTTTATTATGCTTTTCTAGTTGCAATCCAGAGAGAGATAGAAAGTTGCACGAGATTTGGAGGCTCTAAATGGTGTAATCATGCACAGTCGTAACCCCTGTGCAATATCATTTACTATTGAATTAATTTTGATTTTATGAAAGACTAAAATTAATTTTCATTTCCATTGCCTGGTATGTGTCGTGCATCAATGAAGCGGTGCAACAATTGTTTTTTAAATCCGTTTACTTAATCAAATTTCAATTTTTTCTTCATATTATTGTGAAGTTAATTCTCAATGGAGATAACTAATATCATCGTAGTAGATAACCCACTTGGGTTGGCCTGATGGTGTTGGCTTGGGACCTTGGAGTGTGCTCCTCTCAAGGTCTCAGGTTCGATTCTCCCCGGTGCCAATTTCAGTGGGTTAGTTTGGCTTTTTAAAAAAACATCATTATACTAGATAATATCAATGCACAATTCTGTTTATTCACCTTCTATCATTTAATCACTCTTTCTATTTTATTTTTATAAAATAATTCAGTTTATATTTTTTATTGTTGCTTATGACTCTTGTGTTTTGAACTTTGTAGCAATAAGAGCAGGGTATAGTCCTGTCAAGCCAAAGATAAATTTTCATAAATTTGTCTTTTCATTTTATAATTTAAATTGTTTCTTTCCAAAATAACTATAATTTTTCATTAAGAAACAAATAAATAAATAGATAGAATATTGTTAACATTTATTATCATTTCATAGTTGAATTTAATTTCTAGGAAAAAGGAGTCAATAAATATTCTCATTTATTTTAATTTTGCATATTTAATTTGCGGTAATCATTTTAAATGGGTGTTGGATGATGGAAATACCTTCCCTACTCATAAAAGGGTGAAAATGAGTAGAAATGGAGAGTTCATGTCTAAATGTATTCACAGATTTATTTGTTCAGTGATGCAATGAGTTAGCATATGCTCATATAATATTGGTCACCATGTGGCATATGTTAATTGATTGATGTTCTGCAGGTGAACCATGTTGGTCGTTTATTGCTCACAATGTGGAGGAAGTTGAAAGATTTTTCAAAGAAACCATTGAAAATAGGTCAGCAAAAAGTAGATTTGGATATTTAAAGCAGTAAATTTTTTATTAATTTAGTCAAAAACTTATTTTCTTGTGATTTATCTCAAGACAATGTAATCTAGGAGGGTTTAGAATGCCTCAAACACTTAATAGACAAAACCTTTTTATAATTCAAGCTAAATATTCCAGACTTGAACATGCTAAATGAACCAAAGGAGAATATTCACAACCCAGCAATAAATGGATTTAGGAGAGCAGCAGCTCAGTTCTAGCTCTTTAGTGTCTTCCTTTTTCAGCTATTAGTAAGCTTGACCAACATTGCTGTGGATTATTTTTCTGTGTGAAGATATGATTTATTTGCTTTGATTCTAAAATATGACATCTTTAATAAAAGTAGAAAAAAGAAGAAATTGGATATGGTTTTTGATAATTTAATTTGTCTCTTTTACTTAGAGAGGAGGGAATTGTAGTAAAAGACCTCAGCTCCAAATGGGAACCTAGTGACCGCAGTGGAAAATGGCTAAAGTTGAAGCCTGATTACATTCATGCTGGCTCTGATCTGGACGTACTTATCATAGGTTTATATCAGTTGTGTTCTTAAATTTAAGAGTTAATGTACATCTTGGAGTAGTTTGATTAACATAGTTATCTCAGCTTTTCTGTTTTTGATGATTTCTAGGTGGCTACTATGGTTCCGGACGACATGGGGGAGAGGTTTCATAATTATTTCCTAGCATTTGAATTTATAGCAAATTATTCTTTTGTTAAATGGACTTATAGCGGCATGTTTTTCATTACAGGTTGCTCAATTCTTGGTGGGCCTTGCAGAGCGTCCATCACCAAATACACATCCCAAGCGGTATAAATGTTTTAGGGCGTAGTTATGTTTTTTGTCCGTATTAATGTCAAATTTTGGTTTTGCTCTATCTTTAGTCTGGGTTTAACTTATGGTTTCTTGTTCTTTAGAAGTGACCAATTTTAGACCTTAATACTCATATGCTTATGTCAAGTGCTGATGTGGCAAGTAGATTTGCCACATTTCATTGCATAATACATTAAAAAAGTTCAGGGCCCAAGCTCGATGTGTTATTTAAAGGCCTATTTCTTATTAACGTCTTAAGCTAAGTCATTTGGCCTATCTTTTAAATAGACTAATTTGCTAATAGGCCAATATGGTTATGTTCTATTTATAATATAATATGAAAAATAAAAAACTGAGTTTTATAAGATCTAACTGACTTATTTGTATGATATATATCTTTTTGTTCGTATAACATGACATTTTAGAGAATCTGACTTTTTACGATCGTCTAGAATATACCTTCCCTCAGATGGGCTTCTTTGGGGTTTGATCAAGCACTTAATCCAGCTCTAGCTTATCCGCCCAACTGGGCCTTAGGACCCTATCGGATGATTGCAATTTTGTGTGTTTCATTTTGTTTTTGTACGGTTAGAAAAATAGGGTACCTCTTTCTCTATAAAATAGAGAATTGCTATACTTAAGAGTAGCTTGCTTTAACGTATGTACCAAGCTATCTATGCATCTATTAATATTGTCTTTTATTTTCTTTGCAGATTTATCTCCTTATGCAGAGTTGGTACTGGACTTTCTGATGATGAGCTTGAAGCAGTAGTGACCAAACTAAAACCTTACTTCAGGTAGGTTACATTGGAAGAAATCTAAGTCCTACGTTGAAAAGAGATAAGGCCTGAATTTTTTTTATAAATAGAAGGCACCCTTCATCTTACAAACTGTTTTGTACGGATGAGTTAGGCCCAATATAAAAACCTAATATGGCTTCAAAGCCTATCTATTCGGGCCACCCACCAAAGTATCCACACACCAAGCCCAGTTGTGCTAGATGTGAGGGGTGTATTTGCAAAGTCAAAAATTTTACGTTAAAAGAGGTAAGACTTGAAAATAATTTGTAAAGAGGAGGCACCCATCAATTTACTTACAGTATGAGTTGGACCTGTATTTGGAAAGGAAAAATTTTTATGTTAAAAGAGGTAAGACTTGAAATAGTTTGTAAAAAGGAGGTACCCATCATTTTACTAACAGGATGAGTTAGACTCGATATAAAAACCTAATAGGTTTTATATATGTGTCAATTTTTTCAATGAGTTAATGTCCAATTACTTTTATTGTGTCTTACTGTCTTTAATTTCTAGTATTGAAGCAGAAAAATTTAAATGATGTATTCAATAAATATTTTGAGGGGTAACCTTGGCGCAACTGGTAAAGTTGTTGTCACGGGTTCAAGTCCTAGAAACAACCTCTTGTGTAAAAAACAGGGAAGGCTGCGTACAATATACCAAAAATGGTGGGACCCCTTCCCGGACCCTGCGTATGCGGGAGCTTTAGTGCACCGGGTTGCCCTTTTTATTCAATAAATATTTTCAACTTTTAGTTTAAGCCTGTCTTCTCTCTCTCTCCCTCTCTCTCTCAGAAAGTATCCAAAGACGAGCCCGCCAAGTTTTTATCAAGTTACTAATCATTCCAAAGAAAGACCTGATGTGTGGGTCGATAGCCCTGAAAAGTGAGTATTTTAAGCACACATTTGAACTCTGAATTACATATCACTTGCATTTTCAATTTTGATCCCCAATTACTGTTCTCTTTATGCAGATCAATTATTCTGTCTATAACCAGTGACATCCGAACCATAGAATCAGAGGTGTGGCCTTGAAAATGCAGTGTGTCTATCTGAGTTTGGAAGGATTGCAGTCTACACAATCTTTCTTGTCTCTTGAACTGCACAGTTTTAATCTGAATGATTTTATTTGCAGGCATTCGCTGCACCTTACTCTCTGAGATTTCCTCGGATTGACAGGGTGAGATATGACAAGGATTGGCATGAATGCCTTGATGTACAATGTAAGGGATTTACAAAATATGTTTTTGCATACTCGGTGATTTTTCCATGAGGTTAATTCCTTTATCCCCCTCCCCCCCCCCCCCATTGCAGCATTTATAGAATTGGTGCAATCTGGCAACGGTACCACACAGAGGAATACAGAATATGGGAGCAACAAGGACAGTAAACCAAAACGCATGAAATCCTCTATAAGGGGAGAAAAGAAAAACATGTCTATTGTTCCCTCTCATTTAAGTCAGACTGATGTTTCTAGTGTTACGGGAGGTTCCTTAATGTTTTCAAATATGATGTTCTGTATCCTGAAAAATCTTGCTAGCTACCAATCATCAGTCCTGCTGCAGTTTTTTTTTCCCTTCTATATATATTGTTTTAGAAATATGCTTTTATACCTATTTCCAAATTATAGCGTTGTTGTATATGTTGCCAACCCTAACTATTAGTATAAGGCTATCATGGTAGTTAAAATTGGTTTTGACTAGTAAAATTGTACAAGTTCAAGATGTTAGGAGTGATCTGCATTTCAGATATCACGCAGAGCCGCATTTTGGGGAAACCATACTTGTTATTATTGTACTTACTTTTTCATGTTAAAATAGCGTGTTAAGCACATATATTCATTCGTATTCTAGTCCATTCTACTTCCCTTTACTAGGGCCTTTTGTTCCATAAAGTAGCCTGGACCCCTATGGGGCGCTACATTTCAAATTTCCTCACATTTTCATCCCTTATGCCTTTTCTTACAAGCAAGTGTTAGTTGCTAGTACATTATATTAATAGTCATTTTTTAAAACCTAGACCTTCTCAAATACCTCCGAATGTCCCAGAACATCCCGAGTTATGCCTTGGAGACACACCTTAATGTCTTTTTATTTTGAGTTGCTTGTGCTTCCATGTGTTCACTTATTTTCCTGCCACACAATTAAAATTGTGTCAAAAAATAGCATTTGCATATGTACAAGATGTAATGAAAATTCGTTCATGCTCCATGGTACTTGTATTCCTCATAGTATAAGGGTCCTTCACTGCCATAGAGACGAAGAAATGTGATTCTTTCCATTACAAAGTTATTTTATGTTCCTTTAGCCTTTTTTCTCCAATTTTTTTTTTAATGATTTTGACAGTGTAGCAGCATGAGAGAAATAACTCATTAATCATCCTGGCTGATCTGAAAATTGTTAATTGTGCAAAATAGTCTGCCTTGACATGTATAGACTTTGTTAATGTCCCTCCATCTCATTCTCTAGAGTCCTTCCACAAATTAGTTGCTGAGAATGGGGGCACTTTCTCAATGAATTTGAATAACGCAGTCACTCATTGTGTTGCAGCAGACAGCAAAGGTTCGATCTCTCTGATACACATATACAAACACTGCTTGATAAAGACAGTTGTATTGTCTGCTTATCTAATAAAGACCGTTGTCTGTAGGGTTTAAATTTGAAGCAGCAAAACATCGTGGTGATATCATTCATTATACTTGGGTATTAGATTGCTGTGCACAAAAGAAGCTCATCCCCTTACATCCGAAGTGAGTTTCTGACTGAATATGAACTTGTTTAATACTGTAAAGCTGTTCTTATTGTATATTTCTTTCAATGTTTCCTTTGGAAGGTACTTCTTTTTTCTTTCTGAATTGACCAAGAAGAAGTTACAAGAAGATATTGATGAGTTCTCGGACTCTTACTACTTGGATCTTGACCTTGGAGACATCAAACAGGTAATAGCATTAGTGTATGTCCTTGAGTCGTACCCTCTTTTCCTTTTGTGTTCCATAATGCTTCTACTATAAGGATGGTTGTCTACAATTATGATTTATAGCTACTTTATAGCATTAGTGTATGTCCTCTTTAATATTTACCAAAGATCTATTTAGGCCATTCCTCAGTAAATCGAGTTAACTTTCATTCATTATTTTGCAGCTCTTAAGTAATATCAATAGGTCACAAGATGTCAGTACTGTCGACCATTACAGGAAAAAATACTGCCCAAAGGATAAGTGGTCTATCTTTAATGGATGCTCCATTTATTTCCGCACCACAATGCCATCATTGTAAGCTTCAGTAAATGTGAAATTGGGTCTATGTTTTTTACTAGGCCTGCAGTATGGGATTGAGGGTTTTGGTCATGATCATATTTTTTCCGAGTTTTCTCTTTAGCTTGCTGATTATTCTCTATTTTCATACAGGAAAGAAGATTGGCAAATTCTACTGGAACTTTCCTCGAAGAGATTCAAGGTTGAAGTTCTCATGGGTGGTGGAAAAGTCACATCTAATATCAACTCCGCAACTCATGTGGTGACCTTGTTCTTACCAAGTTGTCATACCAACTATGAAGACGAAATACAGAGTAGGTGAGTGATCTGTTCGTTGGCAATTTGTCATGTTGAATATTCATTATTTATTACTTACGTTTGGTTTGAAAGAAAAATGTGAATAATGATATTAATGATTTGTATATCATGTATTATTTATAGTCTTTTAACACTTCTTTTTTGGGTTTCTTTCGGGGTGGGGGTACTTCAACTATGTAGTTTCACTTCAGTTGAGAGAAAACTTCTTGGAAGAAAGAGGTTGCATATAATTAATTCCAAGTGGTTAGAAGATTGTTTAAACAGTTGCCAAAGATTATCAGAAGACACTTATAGCATTAAGCCCTATGGAATAGAAGAGTCAACTGCTGAGGATCGGTAAGTTAATGCATTTCCAGGCATTTACAATCTCCCAATTATTTGGATGACAAGGTTATAAATCTCAGTGCATCTAAATGCTTTGATATTGTTATACTCTACAATACATGTTTTTCACAAGTTCTGTTGCCTTTTATTTCCATATTAGGGGTATGTTTGTTTCAGCTTTAAAAAAAAAAAAGATTTTGTGTTAAAAGAATCTAGAGCTTATTTTTTAGAGATTTAAATTTTTTTGAAGCTATTTATGTTTGTCTACTACCCATAAAAACTGCTTTTCATTTTAGAGTCAAATGATTTCTAAAAAAAATCCTAAACAATCACTTAAAAATGACAAAAGTGATCGAGAGAATGGGAGTTCTCTGTTCTGATGTATGCGGAATACACAATTGGGCCCAAACATAATTGTATATCGATAGGCTCTGAAAAATGAGAACTTGAATTGAAGAGTTCAATCTCAATCTGGAGTCTATGCCTATGTTCATTGTGATATTTTTAGACTACCAAGAACCGACACATACTGAAAAATCATTTCCTTGTCCTAAACAAATGATACTATATGAGGGGTAACCTTGGCGACACATACTGTTTTTTTAGACAACCTCTTGTGTAAAAAACAGGGTAAGGCTCCATACAATACACCAAATGGTGGGACCCCATCCCGGACCCTGCGTATGCGGGAGCTTTAGTGCACTGGGTTGCCCTTAAACAAATGATACTATATGCTACATCTTTTCTTATTTCAAAAGATTAGGAACTACTTTTCGTAGCATTTGATGTTATTTTTTGGCTCTGTTTTAGTGAACATGACTTGGCGGTAGATGCTCATCTGATCAAAAAAGATAATGTAGAAGACCAAAATGTATCCATCTCTAACAAGGGAAATAAACAGAGTAGTGTAAAAGCTGCTTCTGAAGACAGTTTAACTTTGGCATCCCAAGCGAAGGTTGGACCAAGGAAAAGAGGAAGACCTCCAGGCAGAGGTATTACAAAAATAAAAACAGACACAAATCAAGCTCGAAGAGTACGATCACAAATTGCGAAAAAGCGTGCTAAAATATCTGAATATGAATCAGATGAAAGTGATTCTCTTGATAAAAGACCATACCAGAAAGAGGCTGACAATGCAGAAGGAAGTCTTGATTTTCACTTCGTACGTTCACAACCACATGAGACTGAAAAAACTCATAATATCCAAGGTACTGAAGGAGTAGAAAGTTCTGAACAAAACAAGGGAATCAGGCTAGAGGATTTCAAGGACAACCAACATGAAAATATGTTTGTTCCCGAAATTGAAATGAAAGATGCGGACAATGACCAAAGTAGTCAGATGACTGAGAAACTTGAAATTATGACTGATCCTGTACAGGCAATGTTACTTGACATGATTCCTGGCCTTTCTATGAACAAAGTTGAGCAACCTAGGAATCGTCATGTCGAGGTAGAGAAGCCACCAGAAATCTCTAATGAAGAGCCTTCTTCAACTACAAAGAAAAAGAAAGTTAGCTTCAAGGCCATCGCTGGTGACTTTCTAAAAGATTTGTAGAGCATCATCGTATTATAGATGGATTGTTATGTTATGAATATATGGCTCAAAAGTTCATATTTGAAATATTGTCAAGTTCTTTTCGTATTTGCTTGCAAATAGGATAACTGGTGTTTGTCTATAGATGTAAGATTCACTGATTCGGAACATCATAGTTTCTACTGGCACTTAAGTAAACAATGTTTTAGTAGCAGAAGTATTTAATTTTTCTTAACAAATGTAGTTACAGTTAAAGGGATTTAAAATTATGAAGATACTAGCACATTCCAGAGGTTGGAATATGAATGAGTTATGTGCTCACGATGGAGTAGAAATTTAAGAGAAATGCTTTGTAACAAGAATGTTAAGCGATTACAAAGCATCGCTTAAGAGAAATGCTTTGTAACAAGAATGTTAAGCGATAACCCAAGAGCGTATAGATGAGATTGACACATGCTTATTCTAGCTTTAACAAAGGTCTTGAATTTGAATCCAACCTCGGGCATGCAACAACGTTAAAACTCTTAGGGAGAGTTTGCCACCTATTTAGGTCTTAGAAGAATTGAAAGATTAGTCTCGGCAATAGGCATGGAAGAAACCCGATTAACACAACAACAAAAAAAGAATGTAAAGCGGCAAATTAAAAAGTATTGGCCGGTTTCTTCCGGTCCTTTTTCTTTGCCTATTCCATCCATTAAAAAGTAATTTTTTGGACAGAATTATAGAAGAATGGTATACATCTATTTTTTTGATATATGAATATTGAATATGAATGTTATACATTTATGTAAAATTTATCTTAGTGTCAATTACTAAATTTTTATTCAACTACTATAATCATTTGCTTTTACAAAATTATGTGAACCTCTTTAGAGGTGTGGCATAACTATAAAGACTAATTCTTTATCTATGTAATAATTCAACTGTTAAATATAATTAATTTATGTTTTCAAATGAGTCTCTTGCGATTGTGAGATTCATGTGTATCATGCTTAACCTGCCTCATTAGGTTCTTGAACCTCTCCACATTTACGATAACATTCTATCATGGTATCCAATTGAATATATTTGGGACCAGGATTTGGTGCTGTAAAAAAGCACACAGTTTGGTGCTGTAATAAATCACAGCCATTGATATTTGAACGGACGGTTCAGATTAGACATCAACTTAACACAGTTAAATGATCTGAGCCGTTGATCTAAATCTGATGGCCCTGATTTGTTACAGCATCCTGCTGTAACAACAGGAAATCCAAATTCATATATTTGTGAGTCGTATACATGAATACATACATGATCATGTAGTATTTGAGCTCACATTTTTGCATGGACGTTACATATGAGGGAAACATTGACGTCAATGTGACGTACTTTAACATAAAATATCCATACATATAAAGTGTTTTGCATTAAAATATTAAAGTTAATATCATTTTATATGGTTTTTTATTTGAGATTTAGCTCTATAATTTATTTATTTTATGTTTATGTTAGAAAAACATGGTATCCATGGAAAAATAGAGAGAATGATATGAGAAACTTTGTAATGATATTATTGAACAATCTTACAAATGAGAAGTTAAAATAAAAGAGTACATTAACACCTATTTATAGGTATCCACTAACTAGCAACTAACACTTCTAATCATCTAACTAACTTCATACTTGACTCTTAACTAACGATTAAACTAACTAATAACTATTATTATTCTTAACAGTTTATTTATTATCCGGTTCAATCGGTTCAACCACGGATAAACTGATTGAGCCGGTTGATCCATGATCTAAAGGTCTCACCAGTTCAATCTTTGGTCTGATTTGTAAAACATCTACATAACACCCAAATCGATGATATAGATCCACAATTGTTTGAAATGAACTTTTATTGTAGTAAGCATAACATGTAATAAATGGATGAAAAGAGAAAACTTGCAAACTTTTCAAGATAACACAACTCCTTAATAATTGGAAAATTGAGTAGGAAGTAAGAGACTGACGATGATGAACTGCTATGAAAATATGAAAGCCACGGTTCCTCAATTCTATACTTATATACTAGTGGCTTGAAAATGATGAATATAAATAAGCATTTCATTAGGAAAATTGTTCTTCTCTCTTTTGTTTCCACTCATTCACGTGCATACGTGAGTTAACTCACGTTGAAAAAGTCGAACGTGAGTTAACTCACGTTGGACATAATTAATGGAATGAACGATTTTGAAAGGGAGAAGACCAATTTTCCTTCATTAGATGCTCATAGGGCTTAGAGGGTCATTAAGTGCTGCAATGGCTGTGTGGATATTCCTTTGCAATTGATCTTTATCTTCCTCATTTGCCTGAAAAAAAAAAGGATAAAAGCAAAGCAACACAAAATGCACATGTTAGTAAGAAACATGATACCTCTCATTTTATTTTATTTTTTGCAATTGCAAATGTTGTTTTGTTTCCCTCTAATTTTGAATTAAAAAAAAATGTTGATTGTATAAAGCCACGTCAAGCTAGATATATTTTACATTAAAAAATTGTATACAAACTATAGATTATTAGAAATGTTTATTACAATGACAAATAATGAGGTACTTTTTTTTAGGGGACATAATGAGGTACTTGTTTCTTTGTTTTCTAGCTATCCACATCCATGATAAGTTATAATACTTTTTTTTGAAGGAAGTTCAAATAATACTTATTCTTTTATTTAACTAAAATATGGACTGGTATATACTCTCTCATTCCCGCAGTGAACAATTTGGCAAAAAAATTGTTCTAGAGAGAATGCTAAGACCGTCCACATTAAGGTTACTTAACCTCAGAATCCTTGAACCAAATAGATACTTCCATTGGAAAGAATCAAAAGGAGATCTCATAGAGAAAATATGTTTTACTAAACCCTTTCTTTTGGGACTAATTTAATAATTTTAATTTTGAAATGTTGAGTTGGAGAGATAAAATAATTATAAGTACTATTTTTAGTTTTGACGCAAAATTATAAATAAATAAAATGTATACGCAAGACTCATTTAAATACTAAAATACGAAGTTCTATTATGGATATTATCAAGCACTCCTAAGTTAATATGTTTCATTTTATATTATAGGTAATTTTGCTGTTATTGTTGATGATGAATATTGTTTTGTTTATAGTATTTTTTAATAATAAATAAGTGTTCCACTCATTGTGGGACATATCAATTAATAAATACTTTTTCAGGGCTGTCATTAATTAATTAACAATATCTTATGGATAAGAGTCTTATGACAGCTCTAATATACACCGAATATTAAAATTAAAATAAAAACGACACGCAAACGCGATGCACCTGAGAAATATAAAATTGGTCAAAAGAAACAAAAACAAAAAATATGAATGTGGAAATATCACATTCTAGAAAGCTTTTAGTTTTTGTCGCTAGCTAATGCTATATTTAGCATGAAGAATCCATCAGGTTATGGTTTTATATTGAATTCTTAAATCAGAAAATCTCTATTAATTGATTTGGTTGCTATAAGTCTTTAATTTAATGTTGAATGTAGCTATAAGTCTTTATTACCTTTTTTTTCTTCATGGAACTAATGATTCTTTTTTTTTTTGAAAGATGGAACTAAAGGTTCTTTAATTTTTTTTGAAAGAATGGAACTAATGGTTCTTTAATTTTTTTTGAAAGAATGGAACTAATGGTTCTTTAATTTTTTTTGAAAGAATGGAACTAATGATTCTTATTGTGTCCAATAATTATGCACACATTAGAAAAACTCAATTAAACTTAATATTCAAGATGTAGTAATTAATTCAATTTTGCTTATTCCCCAAAAAAAAAAAATCAATTTTGCTTATATATTTTTTTGAGAACCAATTTGCTTATATTTTAAACCATATCATTTTTTTTCGTATATTAAGATTAAATGGAGTATTTAGTAACAACTAGCATTTTCTTATACTATAATAATGACAATTAGAATAATCCATTTATATGGTTTAGGATAGGTGATGATCAATTAGAATAATCCATTTCTATGGTTTAGAATGGGCGTTGACTATTGATCAATTAGAATTAGACACAAGCTAAAGGAGAATTAGTTTGAGTAGAATTGAACATAATGCTTTATATAAGCAACTATGTGATAATGAATGTTGGTTCAATTGATAAAAATGAGTTGACTTATGCGTAAAGTTTTAAATTCAACTTTTACTGTCAACATGACGTTTCTTTTTTATGGTTGATATGTGAATACCTCAGTTAATATTCACTAGATCTTAAAATCAGTCCTAACCTTAATGAGTCTTTCTGCTCACTTAAACTTTCTTTTATAAGAAAGAAATATATACATACGCAACTATGACAAGGATTTTGCCATTTTGGTGTGGTGATATGAGAAAGAGTGGCTTTGGTGGAAGGTTCCCATTTTGGAAATTATAGCATGCAATAATTGTACTTAACCTGACATTTTGCCATTATTAGAGGAAGAAGAAAAACAAGAACGTGCGTGAAAAAACAAAACTACACCACGCGGTAAGGTCAGGGTCATGTGCCGAAATAAATAAGGTAACACAGGAATGAGAAACACGTTTCCTAATTATTGGTCTTTTTACGTCCCCTTTCATCAAAACAAGGTAAACCTAATTCCATCATGTCTAAACCTAATTCATGTATTATGTTACCTCTCATGAACCTAATTTGATCATGCCTAAACCTAATTCATGCATCATGTTAGGAGTCTTACATCGAGTATATTAAAGTGGTATTTAAATTATGAGATTCTTTCACCTAACGGACTAGTATTTTAGATTGGACTCTCCTCACACGAGTCCTAACATATCCCTAGTGGAAAAACCAACACAAACCGTCGTCCACTCTTCTACTTTGATTCATTGCATATATAATTCATTTAAATTTACTTTGAATTTTATAATCTCTATTCTATCTAAATTTATCTATTTTTAGATAAGTAGAAATTTTATTAATAGCAATAGCTCAGAATCCATAGTATACACTATCTTCTTCTTCTATGAAATATGCATGAGAGGATAAAATTACGAACCAAAGTTTACAAAAACTAATGGAGTTCTATTTTAAAGCTATAGAGCACTGCACCAAAAGAATACACCCTGAAATGTCTCCCTAAATTTATCTAAATTTCAGTTTTAATATTTATGTTGTATATATGCTTTTAACTTTGAGTTTGTAAAAAGAATTGTGTTGGTAAGAAAAAACTTATAATACAAAAATGTTTGGCTAAAACTGGTAGTTTTGAAATTCTCTTTAATAATGTTGTTGATGGTGTAGATTTATATTTGAATGTGAAAAATAAAGTTATTAAGGGTAAATTTTTCAAAAATATGTTCAAACAAATTTATGTTATTTGAGTGTTCTTGATAAAAAAAAAATTAAATTATTATTTACTTAGTATTTCAGGTTATTCATATTGACTTCATGATAAATAGAAAAGTACGTTAATTGTTAACATTTGATGGAGGTGATAAATGACTTCAAAATCTTACCATTAACTCTTTCATCTGAATCACCATACCAATCTTATTGCTCCCTATTTCTTACTTGACCAACAAAGTTTATATATTAAACATGAATAGGAGTAAGTAGTATAATACTCAAAATGGGTGAGATTACACACGTGGTACTTAACTCGAATGTTCTAGTATATACAACCCTAATTATTGTCTTTTTTATATAAAAATGTTCATTGTTCAATTAATGGATGCTCCACTTTTCCACTTTTGTAAAAGTGGTGACTGATTTTGAAGCATGTAGGCCCTTTGTTTTAGCTGTAATATCTTGTTTTGTTTTTAATAATTTAAATTTTATACTTTATTTACCTTATAATTTTAAAATAAAATTGGACTAGATTGTTTAACTGATTGAATCGTGAGCTACACTATTTATGATTCGATTATTTGAATTAAATGTTTCATTTTAAATAATTTAATTAGGAGAATGTTAATCAAAGTCTTTGGAACAATAGTCAAGGAATCTTCAAATAGAAAGTTTGCCTTGAAAATATATGTTATTATTTTTGATGAAGTGATAATTACATTACGTTTCTTTTTTATTTTTTATATAAAAACTTACTTTTGGTTCCTTAACCAGTGCTTTATCCAATTTTTTAAATATTGTTTGGTTATAGCATTTAAATTTTGCTGTTTTATATTATTAGAAGAAGTAGAAAATGAAGGATGGTCTCCTCTACCTACAAAGCAAATTAAATGGGAATAATATATATTTTTCACAAAGAGAATCTATCATATATTCATTATAAAATAAAGAAAGTGAAATTAAAGGATAAAAAGTAACCTCAATGAAGACTGTCTTCAAAAGCCTGCCTGAAAAAGAGGTGATATGGGCAGTAATAATTTTGAGCTTCAAAGATTCGAAAACTTCACACAATTTTACCATTGTGTCTGTCCTTTTGTTACATGTCAAGCTCACTACCATTGTATTCTCTCCCATGTATGTAACCCTAAGCTGCACTCAACCATACATCAAATTACACACTCATAATTAATTACTTTAGAAATTCAAGGATAGTTATAAAATTATAATCATCACACCCCACAATTATTTATTTATCATCAATAATACAAGAGAGAGGTGATGCCTTACTATCTTTTCTTTAATCTATATTTGTTGTTGGTTGTTAAAAAAAAATAGTGGATAAAGTCTGATTTGGTATTTGATAGGTTGTATGAACCTAAAAAATAAAGCTAATATATTTTCTCTATTAGGGTACCTGATGGTGTGGCAATGGTAGGCCTTATTAAGGTGGTGATTTATAATTGGTTCTAAGCATGGTTTGAAAATCCCACTATCTATTTTTTTTTATCTCACTATGTATTTTATTAGAGAAATAATATTTTAACAAAAAATTAGCATTGTTTTTCTTCTCTCTTCTAATTAAAGCAATATTTCTTTTTGACAAAATCAAATCTATATTTATATTGGACACTTTTGTACTGGTCCTATACAATGTCTAATTTTTTTTCCTTCTAAATATCATTGTTCATTTTATAAATAGTGTAAAGATCTTTTGAAGTTTGATGGCAAGAGGTTCGACTTTGTAATTTTCAACAAATAAAATTTAAATTCTTTTGAAGATAATTATAAAATAGTCATTATAGTGTCACTTTAATTAGAGATGAATTTCTTCTTTAATTATTTTATTAAAAACATTTGAAGTGTGAATCTAAGGTGAAGTCTATGGTACTCTTTAAGTATAAGAATTAGGTTATGTTTGTACTATTTTAAATGAAATTTTGTTTGCTTATAGAAAACATAGTTTTATGCTATTTGATATTTTTTTTTTTTTGAACCAAGTTATGGTCTGAGTCAATGGTCCATGAGTTGTGACCTCAGTGGTAATGACAATTTGATAATAATTTATCTATTTCCTATTTTATTTTAAGTTGGGGAATACTGTTTTTTAATGTATTCATTCATTTTGATTCTTAAAAAATTTCAAGAAAGACAAAGAGATGGATGATGGAGAGAGTGGGCCAATTAATTTACCTCAAGGACTTCAATTGGAAAGTTTCTTGAACTGACAGAATCATATAACTGATCTGTTCTCTTCTTCTTGGACCTTAGCAACACAGGAAGCTCTTGATCAAAATCATAGCTTGGATTAATATTATTAGGCATCCCAGATTCAAGTTCCATTATCTCAGCTTGAATAATCTTCTCTTGCCCATGCAAGAGTTGTATGTACTCAATAGCATCCTTAATAATTGAAGCTTTATCCATCTGGAAAAAACATTCACCACTCATCAGAAAGAAAGAAATCGATGTTAGAGACTAATCATTCCAAATAACTAAATCCATGTGATGGTTGATATTTTCCCAATAGATGTCAAAGACATCACTCTAAGATCGAACTTTTAACAACGTGTTAAAAAATTAAATCACCTACCAACATTCTGGCACGTAATATTTGTTGCTCCTTCTGGAATAAAATACATGCAAAATTACACAATTAGTCCCTTAACTTAATTTTAGGTAACACTTTCGTCCTATATCTTTTTTTGTCACGATTTAGTCTTTTATGTTATAAAATGACAATACCTTATCATTTTTTATGAGATTTTTTCGATGAAATTTGATTTTTTAGGCTTGTATGATGATGATTTTTTTTTGGAATTTTTGATTATTTTTTTCGTAAAAAAGGATAGCTATGTTGTTATTTTATAATATAAAGGACTAAATCGTGACTAAAAAAAGATAAAGGACGAAAGTGTTACCTAAAATTAAGTTAAGGGGTGTAATTTTGCCAAAAATATAAGCAAAACAGTACATGTATATATATAGTCTAAATATGAACCAAATTCATTTACTTTTGTACTGATATTTTGTGAAGAGAGTAATTTTCACCCAAACCACTTAATTCAAACAAAACAAAACAAAACAATCAATAGCAAAATTGCACTAAAAAATTGGGTAGTACTATAATTATTAATAATTAATTAATGGACCACTAAAATTAGTGATGTTTACCTTGCTAATGTTTGGGACCACTGCTCTAAGTGCAAAGAGTCTTTCATTAAGCTTCTTCCTCCTATTCCTCTCAGAGACAATGTTCTTAGATGAAACTCCTGATGATGCTGCACCATCTGGGGAGCTTGAATCATAATATCCTGAAAAAGCTTCATCTAATCCCCAGCTGCAACCACACCCATATATCTTAATTAACAATATTAATTATAATTAATTACTCTAATTCAAGGTTATAAAAAAGAAAGTCCAATCTCAACTACACCATTACTATGACAGTACTATTTAAAATCTTCCTCAAATTAAATTAATTTAATTTCACTAATTGTACCTTCATACTTAAATCAAATTGAATTAAATGATATTGTTACCTATCAAGCTCTTGGGTTTGGAAGAACATGCTGGTCTCCCAGTAATGATTGTACTCATCACCAATGTTCTCCATGGTTGTTAAAGTTGAAATTGAAGGAGACAAACACTAAGAATATGATACTTTGATGATGATTGAAAGAAATTTAAGGTGGTTGGTTTATTTGGTATCTTTTGCTTTGCATACTTTATTTATATATATATAGTGATGGAATTTACTCACGTGTTAGCACTTAGGATAAAATAAATAAATGGGTATAGTAAGTATATAGCTTTTGTTGTACTGCCATGTGCTTTCTATTCAGGCTTCCTAGAAAGATACAAACCGTTCAATTAATTAGCTGGTCAATGACACCGCGTCAAATGACATGGTGTGAATTAGAAATTTATTAATGAATGAATTATGATGTACTTAAACTATAACTGCTGTTCTAATTACATGACCTAATTGAGTTTTATTTGAAAGGGAATGCTCACATTTGCGCACATGTTAGTATATCAAATGTATAAATTATGTTGTTGATTTCTTTACTTAAACGTTTGAATGAAATAGTTTGTGCCTGAGACTGATTAGGACAGTGAGTGGTTGTTGGTGTACAAGACATAACAATGAGAGGCTCTTAACAACTTTTATACGAACCGAATCCCATCATAATGAGAGAGATCATGAGGTTGTGACGGTATGAGACTACATGATTGAAAGAAGATTTATAAGAATTGTTTCATACTACCTATATCAACGAAATTCATCATCTTTTTGGTAGTTCATTCCATAAGAACTTCATAGGTGTGCTTGACTTGAAGCAATTTTAGGATAAGTGAGGTCCGCGAAGTTTCCCGAAAAACATGAAAGTGAGGACAAAATACGCTAAAAGGACTCGTGTTGGTTTATAGGGTCAGTCAGCAATCCTGAAAGTCGTATGAGATGTTACACCAACCCAATAGAAAACCAACCCAAACTGAAATTGCAAAACACCGTATTTGATTTGGATGAATTTGTGCCATTTTTTACTCAACTATATGGTTCGTTTCGGTTTACAGTTTTTATTTTAACAACCAAACAAAACTAAACCGCAATATATGTTACCCGATCTCAATTTAACCCAATACTCAACATTAAACGTTTCTTATGCATAATTTGTTTATTATTTTGTGTTTGTTTTTCTATCAATTTATAGAATGACAAAATTACAACTTTGAATATAAAATATTTATTTACTAATTCCATTAAGTATTAAACGTGGAAAAAATCAGTGACATTTTTTTGGATAGATAGACGAAAATGACAAATAATCATTGAAATTCACACACTAGTGGAGAAGTCGAGGTTCTAACCCAAGTCATGGTATCCGACCACGCAATTTCAGTATCTTTCCCGGGTTGAGTTTGAACTTATGAACAAATCAGAGAAATTCTACTATATGGAAAAGCTAATTGTATCAATGTAAAACTATTATTACTAGTATCAAATCACTGCAACTCTCACATAGAAAATTGTATGTAACTTGTCATGTTCCCTTAGTCAAACATGAAACATAAACACTAGCAGTACTTTCAGTTGCGTATTTTCTCGCTAAAATCTGAACAAACCGAATCAATCCAGATCACATTGGTTTGGTTTGGCTTTATGTTTAAAAGCTAACCAAACCAAACTACCTAACATTTAGTTTTAAAATCGAACCAAACCGCACCGCAAAACTAAAGATTCTAATTCAAACTCAATCATGAGAGTGCATTAGCATTAAAAAAATGAAGAGACAACTTTGTTGTCCATTATAATATTAGTCAGCTCGATGAATTAGCATATACATTCCTACGTGGATACCTTATTTATACCAAAAATATTTTGATATTTTCCAGCTTATACTTTTTATATCTAGTGGAAAGACAGGCACGTGAGTGCTCGTCTTTCCGCTCTTTTTATTACACTAACGTTTGAAAATTATGAACGGTGTTTTTTCATTAAATTTTGATTTTGATTAAAACAAAAAATATAAATGTTTGTTGCTTTTAAGTTATAGCAAATCAAACCAACCATGATTATCTATTTCAATGACACCAATAATATAACAAAAAAATATAATCAAAATTCTTTTTTTAATGACACCAACAACAATGTTTATTATAGAAAAAATTGTTTAAGGGTATAATTGGGATTATGAAAAAGTAAGTATAAATATACTCATCTAGTTTGTTACACTTTTTAAATAATAAATGAAAAAAAGACATATATATTCATATCGTGTTTGTTACATTTTTTTAATATTTAAATTTATTTTTATCTATTTGTTACATGTATTATTTAAATTGAAAATTGAGGGCATTTTTGGAAAGAGAAAATCCAGCCCAAAAGAGTGGAAAGGGGTTGTTTTCTTTATATATAGTATAAATATTCCATTCGGATATCATTAGAGGTTTTCATGGTACAATTTGGATCGGTTTTGAGGTAAAATATCATTCAATCCAAAATAAAAATTACATGCAGTTCAGTTTGGTTTGGATGACTATTCTAAAAAAAGCCAAACCGATCCGATCCAAATATATGCGGTTTAATTTGGGTCGGTTTTAGATATCCAAAATGCAAAATATATATTTTTTATTTAGTTTTTTTATGAATATAATTTTTTTGTTAATATTAATATTACACAAACACGGTAAAATAATATGTTTGATACAAAATAAATTATAAATTAAAACAAGAGTATGAAAATTATCGATTATTTTTTAAACATATGAAGTAATATTATTATAGATTAAATTAATGCAATACATAAGATTAAAAACCACCGAGCAACATAATAATTCAATATATAATACTATTAAAAAAATAATTAAGTATTAATATTTACTTTGCGGTTCGGTTTGGTTTGATTTGGTTTTGAAAAAGTGATCAAAAATACGATCCAATCCTAGCGGTTTTTACAAAACAACATCCAAACACATTAAAAATATTTGATTTTTTACGGTTTTCAATTTTTTGGATCGGTTTACGGTTTTATTTTTTATCGGTTTAGATTTGAAACTTATGACTCTGTTACTCCAGCTTCTACGTCTCTCCACCAAGCCACCCTATCATCACTTCTTTTTTCTCTTGACGCAAACTTCTTGTTTCAATCTGTTACATTATTACGTAAGACAAGAATAAATCAAAACATAATTAATTTTTTTTTTGTTTAAGTAGCCAAATTCAGTTTTTTAAAGTGAATAATAGAGAATTCGGGGTTTATACCTCGACCTTTGCATATATTATATAGTTTCCCAATCAACTGAGTTATACAAAAATACTTAATTAAACTTACCAATTTTTTTTATCAAATATATATTTTTTAAAGATAAATGTTAGTAGTAATTTTTCTCTTTGTCGGAGTTTGACTTCAAGACCTCAAACTTCTTATCTTTAGTTCAATCTAGTCGAACTTCCAAACTCCATACTTACCAAAATATATTTATTCATGAAATAATTTTTAAAATTTGCTCCACAATCCCAAGTCAACGGCAAAGATGTTAAAATTGTTATTAGGTCGGATATTGTGAGATGAGTTTAAATTCTAACCTCTTCACTTATGTGTGTATGGGATTTGTAATTTCTTCCGTTTATAAAAAGAAATCTTTGAAATTTGTTTTAATGTCCTTTTCCTTACTATTAAGTTCATAACTATTCCACCCTACTTATATGAATTAATGGTTGGCGTGCCCCAGGTGCCTGAGGGGACCAACAATGACACTAGGAACTAGGAAAGAGGCTCATGCATGCCTCACACTCTCTGGTCACTTGCAAATACTTTGACTGTAATGGGTCAAAGATATCATATTCTTCTATATTTATAACTTAAGCATGTAAAAATATACTGTAATTAGGCTGAATTACTACATGAATATTATGTCCAGTAAATACAAGAAAACACTATAAGATAATAATTGATATGTTCGGGGCAAGTGTTACGAATATTCACTTCTTTGCATTTAATATGTGAGTTTTACCGCTAGGTTATTTAGAGTAAACAAAAACTACATGTATTATATATTTACCTACTAATAACATGAATTATTTTTTTATACAAATTTTTCTCTTTTGAAGATCGAAATAGATTAAAGTATCGGTGAAAGTTGTATAAAAGTACATATGATAAAATGTGATGGTGGGAAGCAAAGTTATATATAGAGAGATCACATATCTTAGTAGGTCATTCTTCTATTTAATTAATAAATAGATTGTTGATGAGCATATAGTTTGGGTCATATCTACATCATGCTGAGCATATTTGATAAACAAATTAGCTCATGTCTTTTTAAAAAACTACTATTTAGTTAAAAAAAATCATTATTTGAATATTATTATTATTTTTTAAACATTATTTGAATATTAATTCAAATAGCCTTTTAAAGAATATTTATTGATATTCTTTTTTTGTGTAAAAAAAAAAAGAATATTTATTGTAACCATGTTGTTAATGTGAAATATCGATCAATTTTTCGTCAATGAACAATTTCTATATGTTAACTCTTAATTATATGTAAGATTTTAGGGCCTTTTGAGCATTGATTTATGAGAAATGCTAACTTGTGTTTTTGGGTCACAGGATAAAGATCTTAAAATAGAATTAAATAACAAATATTGTGTTGAAAAGATAAATTTTTAAGATTTGAAGGTTATGAATGCACAATTTCTAAGGTTAAATTTCTACATTTAGTTTCTTATCTTGTGCCCTTAGGGCGCAAAAGTTAGAAAGGCCCTTGATTTAATTTAGTTATTTTAGATTTTAATTAGTTATCTGAATAAATATTTGCTTGTTAGTCGTTTATCATTCAAATATATTTTTTTCTATAAATATCATTCAAATATTTATAGATTTGATTTCTCTGTCTAGACCCTTTTATATTTTGTTGTATTTCACCTATTTAAATTAAGCATGTTGATCGTTTGCACTCTGCAGTATAATATTAATACAAAAGTTATTTAGGTATTTGATTCATACACTTTTATATGGATGATAGTCATTGACTTATTATAAGAAATGAATTAATTTGTCTCCAATATAAAAAATTTAGGAGACTAATATGAATATTATCTTTTGTGAGAGATAAAATTGGACAAACCAAAAAATTGTGAGGAGACAAATAGAATATTTACTCGTATAGTTAGTTATTATGTTTGAAATGGTGGGACAACATTTAGCTTAGCTAATGAATTCAATTATGCTGGCTTGAATAGCATGCATTGATCCATGGGTTTGGGTATGAATTTGGACATATATTGCATTAAGCCGTAAATCAAAGTTATGATGATAGTATCATGGGAAGTAGCAGTATGAAAGAAATTGAAGCCGGAACGTTTTCCATATAAAAGGACGTGGACTGACTGACTAGTGTGAACTTATTTTGATCAGTCTAGTCTACTACTTATATTGCGGCAGGAGTATCCTAGACGGCTCAAGATATAAATAAATAAAAAAAAAAAATCTAAATGTAATAAAAATGACGTCATTAACAAGTACGATAATGTCATTATTTAAGAAACATAAAAAGTAATTGTGAAATGGTAATTATCATATGTGAGACTGATGCGACGGAAGCGTAGGCTAGCAACCGTTAAACCTAGATAGAAAAAGAATAAGTTTGTAAGCGAAAAACTTGTGAAAATAGAGTTCCGGAATCCACAAGAAAATTGAGAAAGGTCTCTAAAATATCATCGAATAAATAAAAGTTGTCATTTAGGCTACAACTGTTAAGCTTAAGAATGGAAATAACAAAACCTTAATGGGTCAAAAATAACAAACTGGAAGAAAATTACTAAAATTGAGCTAAAATAAAAATACTAAGGAAACCCTCCTACATCAGTCTTCTTCATCCGTGAAGAACTCGACCCTGAGTTCTCATTCTGATAAAGAGCTTCTCATGCATGTTAACTCCTCCAATGAAGAAGAGATCATCTCCTGGATCACATTGAGTTAAATACAAAGAAGAATCAACATCTTGGTTGCAAACCATTTCTATTCCGTGAAGGCCACACATCAGCCCAAAAAGTCCATACTTGACTATAACATTTAAGCCATAATGCTTTATCAAACCATGATGAAATTCCATAAGTGAAGTATTTTCCTTCCATGACTTGGCATCTTTTTTGTATGCAAGATTAGAAGACCAAAGGCTCAAATTTAGAATTGTCTCATAGAAAATTAGTGTAAGCAGAAGGTTACCGCTACATAGCTTCGAATTAAGGGGTTTGGCTTTAAGAAAGAAAAAAAAAAAAGTATCACATTTTACTAGATAAAATACCCAATTACTAGTATCATATTCGCAAATATCCTAAGAAATTCTACGGAATTTTTTAGGAACATAAAACCTGACGATTGTGATTGTACATAGTGGTTGATGACTGAACCAGAATCTACATAGCCACTACCATTCTGCTAGAAAACCAATTGCATAACTTTTGTCTCCAATGTGAAACACTGAGTTTACATCGTTAGAGTTCACTTCATTAGCTATAGTTTTGATAACCGATAGTGGTCCAGGCTGAATGTAGTGTTCTTATGAAGCATCAAGAGGGGCTTTTCCCATATCACCAAAGGAAATGATCTGATCCTCCCGCTGGTGGAATTGAAAATTTGGTTTGTTCACTCCATATTTGTAAAAGTATGCACTTGATGGCTTAAGTTCTGTCATAAGTGCCGAACGGATGAATCCTGGATCATGCCATCCAAAATCCTTGGCAGGACTAGGCAGTGTTGAATTGCACATATGTCATGAGATTAAAATGTGATCCTTTTTTTTACCATAAACCGACACTTGTAGTGTCTATAAGGTATCTCAAAATTCTATTTACTGCAGTGTATTGTGATTCTTTTGGTGCGGTTTGAAACCTATCACATAATCCTACTGCAAAGACAATGTCAGGTCTACTCGCAATTAAATATAAAAGAGATCAAATCATTCCTCTACATTCTTTTTCATGAAAATCTTTTCCATTTTCATCTTTGCCAAGGCTTGATGAAGGATGCATGGAAGTGGTCATAATAATTTTGGCTTCATTCATCTTATATTTTTTAAGAAGATATTTGATGTATTTTTCTTGACAAATGAAAATACTATCTTTATGCTGTTTGATTTGTAATCCTAAAAAGAATTTAAGTTCTCTCATCATGCTCATCTCAAATTCACTTTGTGGCTCTAAAAATCATCACACATTTGTTCGTTTGTGGCACTAAAAATGATATCATCGACATAGACTTGTACGATTAATAAATCATTTTTATGAATTTTTCTAAAAAGTGTGGTATCAATTTTTCCCCGTGAAAAACCATTTTTAATTAAAAAGATGCTCAATCTTTCATACCAGGCTTTTGGAGCTTGTTTAAGTCCATGCATAGCTTTGGTTAGTTTGAACACATGATTCAGTTTTTCTAAATTTTCAAAACCTAGAGGTTGATGAACATAAACTTCTTTGTTTAAGTTCTATGCATTTATGAAAAAGTTATATGCATTTATGAGATGCTTAAGTGTCATATCCATTTTTTTGCCGTTTTAAAATTTTTTTACTCGTGTTTTAAAGCTGAGAAGTTTCGTCGTTTCAAACGAAATTTCAGCAGAAAGGTTACTTTGAAGTACCTCATTTTTTTTGTTCAGAAGGGACAATTTTAAGTGTTTTATTTTATTCCTTTTACTTTTATTTTATTTATTAGCATTTTATTTTATTTTAGTCCTTTTTCTTTTATTTTTAAAAGTCATTTTCGTTTTTTATTATTATTTAATTAATAGTCTTTTTTTTTACTTATTGTCCAAGTGTCTTTTTGCATTGGATCCCATTGAGGGGCATTTTTGTCCGTTCATGTATCAGCTCTAACCCTAATTTCACACTATTTATAAGTTGTCCAATCATTGAGTGAAGGGGGCTGATACAGAATTCCATAGAGACACACATTCCAAGAAGCTGCCAAAAACCCTAATTCCCAACCTCCTTACAATTTAACAGATATAAAATTATCAAACCTCAAAACCATTCTCTTACACAATATCACAATCAAATACAAAACAAATTTAAAATCCAACACTGTTTTCACTATACACCCAATTTCAACCCATAACAACAAAATTCAAATCTTCACAAACATATACCCAATCGGTCAACACACTAAAACGCCACAAATTCGAAGTTCATAAACCTACACATACCCATCTCATTTTCGAAGTCTTTCAAACTCAACCAATCACAAGGAATTCGAAAAAATCACAAACCAGTGTTACAATCCTTTTTTCGAAAATCAATACCATATCAACACAATCATATGAATTCCAAAATCGGAAGCCACCAAACCTCACAAGTCCAGAACCGAAAGTTGTAAGAAGGTGGGAAATTTTCGTGTCCTTTTTTCTTAGATATAGGTTTATTGGTTGTTTGTTTGTGAAAACTAAGTTTGAATTCGAAAAGTAGGAGGAAAGGGATTTCTAAAAATCTATTTTATTTTAAAAAAGAAGTAATATTTTACTCCGGTACGGTGGCGCCGCTGGCCGACCACTGTGCCAGAGTTTTCTTTTCGGCCGACCAAAAGAAGTAGGGGGCAGTGGTATTTTAAGAGAGAAGGGAGAGTATAATTGTTTTTAGAGAGAGGATTAGGAGTAAAAATGAGTTTTATGAAGCTTTGGGCCTATATATACTCCATGTAGATCCTATGTGCGCTGCTCCTCCCTTTAACATGCTCCCTCGCTTTTTTAACTCTTTGTTTTTTATCTTGTGGCTGTGATGAGATCTCCATGATATCAGATCTGGACCTTTTGATTCATCAGACGGTCCAGATCTCTCTAGTCTGAGCCCAACCTTTTTTTTTGCTAGGCCCATCTATTCTTCCTGGTTCCTTTTATGTTGCTGTGCATACCTCTACTTTCACTACTGCACCCCTGCATCTCATATTTTTTAATCTCATGCATTTTAATTTACTTAGTCTCATGCATTTTTAGTTTATTTAGACTTAAAAATCTTTTCATGCACATTTTATTTCTTTCTTTTTTTTTGCTTTATTTAGCATATTTACTCATTTTATGCATTTGTATTTTTATTTTGTTATTAGTGCTTTATTATTTTAATTAGTTTAAATTTTATGATTTAGAATTTATTTAGGAAATAATGTAATTTAATTTATGCATTTTTATTTTTTCTTGTCATTTATATTTCTTTGAGACTTTAGAATGTATCTAGGAATGTTGTAAAAACACATAAATGAGAATATGCACCGAAACTCACACATTTATTTTTACCGCTTTATGTCATGACCTTAATCGAGCCCAAAATCAATTAGAGACAAATTAGGATAATTATGGACATTAAAGACCTTAAAATCAAACAACTAGTAATTTTAGGATTAATTCCAAGAACATGAGATTTTACTTTGGATCCAATATCCTTTGTAAATTTCTCGCGCTTTATTTTATTCCGCTACGCCTAAACGTTTAGATCTTTATTATTAGCTCACTTCTAACTTAAAATAATCAAATTTCCAAAAACATTCAAATATGTCAAACTGAAAAATATTTTCTTAATATACCTTGGACTTTAACCCAAGAGATTCCTTCTTTCTTTTATTTCTTAATCAAATTTTTAATATATCTTAAACCATATTTATACTTGGTTTCCTTTTAATTAAAATCAATCAACCTTGCATTTTATCCTTCTATGCCTTCTCGGCTTCTTACCCTCTTAAAACCTTTTTTCAAACTTCAAAATCAATTTAACCAATTACTCGGCTTTTTTGTAACATGAACTACATGATTTTGATCCCATCTTTGGGTATGTAGGCAAAAGACTATGTCTTTCCAAATCAATAAAAAATACAAAAACATTTTCTTTATTTCTTTATTCACACTTAGATTTTTAGGCATTTTTTTACAAGCAAGCACAAGATAATTAAAAACAAGAGGTTCCTATGGAATACCATAGACGTTTAAGGTGCTAACACCTTCCCTTCGCGTAACCAACCCCCGGACCTTGATCTCTTATAGGGTTATTCTTTCTTTTCCCCTTCCCCCCCTTGGAAAATAAAAGGTCGGTGGTGTAACCAAATTGAGATTCAAGACCAATCTAATGGCTTGATATCTAAAAATCACCGCGACAATAAGCAAGAAGAATTCTTATAGCTTTGAGTCTAGCCACCTGAGCATAAGTCTTATCATAGTCTATGCCTTCTTGTTGATTGTAACATTGAACTACTAATCTGACTTTGTTTCGTGTTACATTCCCTTCTTCGTCCAATTTGTTTCTAAAAATTCATCTTGTACCAATGATGCAATGAGTTTGAGGATTGGGTACAAGAGTCCAAACTTGATTTTTATCAAATTGAAATAGTTCTTCTTTCATAGCCTCTACCCATGATTCATCTATGATTGCCTCCTTTATTGATTTGGTTTCAATTTGTGATATCATTGCCATATCATTTGATTGAAAAGATCTTCTTGTTCTTACTCCATTTGCGGTTTCACCAATTATTTGTTCTTGTGGATGATGGTCAATGATTCTCCAAGATTTTGGAGAACTTTGAGGAGCTTCTTCGTTCGAAGATTGTTGAAGAGAACTTTCACTGTTGGAGTTGATTTGGCTTTCTTCGTCAGCGACTCTTTCTTGAATTTCAAGTTCCTCAAATTCATCAAATTTTATGTGCATGCTTTCTTCTAGCGTTTTTGTTCTTAAATAAATACCTTGCATGCATTTGAAGTGGTGGAGTAACCGAGAAATATAACTTTATCTGATTTTGAATCAAACTTTTCCAAGTTGTCTTTGTTGTTTAAAATGTAAAATAAAATCCAAAGATATGAAAATAAGAAATGTTTGGCTTTCTTCCTTTTCAGAGTTCATACAGGGTCTGTTTAAAAAAATTCTTACTGAAACTCTGTTTAAGATATAGCAAGAGGTATTTATGCCTTCTGCCCAATAATATTTGTCAACATTTGACTCATTTAAAATAGTTATTGTCATTTCTTGCAAAGTTTTAGTTTTTTCTTTCTACAACTCCGTTTTGTTGAGAAGTTCTAGGACAATAAATTTTTTGAGATATACCACTATCATTAAAAAATTGTTCAAATGAAGAGTTTTCAAATTCTCCCCCATGATCACTTCTTACAGAAATGATGTTGGTATCCTTCTCATTTTGAACTTTTTTGCAAAATTTTTGAAAAGCTTCAAAAGAATCATTTTTGTGTTTTAAAAATAAAACCCAAGTGAATCTGGAAAAATCATCAATGATTACAAAGCCATATTTATTCCACTAAGAGTTTCTATTGAGATAGGTCCAAATAAATCTATGTGAAGTAGCTCAAGGGGTCTTTTTGTTGAAATAAAGTCTTTTGAATGAAAACTGCTGTTAACTTGTCTTCCTTTGACACATGCTTCACATATCTTATCCTACTAAAAATTTATCTTAGGAAATCCTTTTACTAGATCAAGTTTTGATACTTTAGAAATTGTATCCATACTTATATTGGCATCCATTTTATGTCAAATCCATTTATCTTTTTCAAGAGATATAAAGCAGGAGTCGACATGGAGTTCATCTAGGTATAAAACATAAACATTTTATATTTCTTGATCCTGTAAACAAGATTTTTCATGAAGATCCTGTAAACAAGATTTTTCATGAAGATCCTTGTCTTACTTCGCATGTTTGAGGTTTGAATGTTACTTCAAAACCACTATCACACAACTGACTGACGCTGATCAAATTGTGTTTTAAACCTTTTACATACTGAACATTTTCAATTTTTGCAGAATTTATCTTACCAATAACACTTATACCTTTAATTTGAGCTTTTCCATTATTATCAAAAGTCACTAGACCTCCTTCTTTTTTGATGAAAGAGAGAAAGCTTTGTTTATCTCCAGTCATATGTCTTGAGCATCCACTGTCCAAGTACCAAGGCCTTTTCTTGACTGTCATGAGACATTTCTCCAGTAGAAGTTATTAGTGCTTTGGGCACCCATATCTTTTTGGGTTCTTGATGGTTAGTGTTATTTTTAAAAGATCATTCTTTATGAAATTTAACAAAGTTTGATTTGTAAGTAACTCTGGTTTTTTGTAGAGCTCGTTCTTTCTTTTTTTTTTAAAAAAAAACAAAAGGGTTCGAGATGTCCATATTTTTCACAATATGTACATTTGTACCTTCACTCTTTTTTGTAATTTTTTCTGGAATAATTTTTTTTTGTTTGTGGTTAGTCTTAAAATCTATGCAAGCTTTATCGAAAACACTTACTTGTGATCCCATAATTTTTTGAAAATTTTCAGTTGATTTAACGAAGTTTGAGATGTCACTCTTCAATTGTAAACCATTTTTCTTTAGAACAATGTTTTCTTCTTGAGATTCATTTTTAATTTCAAGAACTTTTGATTGAGAATTTTGAATTTATTTAGAAAGATCTTTATTTATTTTTTTTCCAAATTCTCTTTTTTCCTTTATAGTTCAAGATTTTTCTTTATCTTTCACAAGTTTGTTCTAGAATTTGAGAGTTATAAAAAAAGTTATCAAAAAAATATTTAGTTTTCTCACAAGATGAGCATGGTTTAGGATTTACCTCTTCATTGTCTGATTTTGCCATTAGGCATAAGTTTGTCTGTTCATTTTCATTTGTTGGTTCTTCTGAATCTTCCCAAGTGACTAACATCAATTTTTATTAGAACCGGAAGTTGTTTGATTTTCTTTTATTTAGTGGACATTCGGATTTGTAATGTCCCAATTTGTAGCATTCATAGCAGACAACTTGACTTTTGTTAATTTCTGTTTTTGAGTTTTCTCTTCTTGTTGGAAAATTTCTTTTTTGTTGATCACTTCTCTGTATCATTCTTTGTAATTTGCGAGTGAGAAGAATAATTTGATATTAACTTTCTTCATCGTCAAGTTCTTGTTGTTGATCATCAAGATTCACTTCTTCTTCTTGATTTTATGATTCTTGATTTGTTTTAAAAGCAATCATTTTGCCTTTGTTTGAGGATTTGTCCTCTTGTGAAAGAACTTCATGAGCTTTTAAAGATCCAATTAGATCTTCTAATCTAAGTTTTGTTAAATTTTTAGCTTATGTTATTGTAGTTACAATGTGTCTCCATGATTTGGAAGACATCTTAGAATTTTCCTTACTCTTTCATGAGTAGTAAAATTCTTTTCAATAGATCGTAATTCACTCATAATGATAGTAAACCTTCCATACATTTTATCTATGGTTTCGGTTTCTTTCATTTCGAATAATTCGAATTTTCGTACTCCGATATCAATTCTTGTTTCTTTCACATGGCTGGTTCCTTCATGATGAGTTTTTAAGGTATCCCAGATTTCTTTAGCAGTTTTACATTCTTGTGTTCTATCATATTCTTCCGTGCTGAAAGCCATGGTAAGAAATAATTTAGCTTTAACATTTAGTAAAACACGTTTACCTTCCTCTTCCGACCAATCTTCTTGTTTTTGATATTTAGATCTTCAACATATGGAATATAGTTTCCACTTTCAATTTATGGACCACATATGATTATCTTGTGATTGTAGAAACAATTCCATTTTTCCTTTCCAAAAATAGTAATTGGCTCCCTCAAAGAGGGGTGGTCTGGTTGCAGAACCTCCTTCAAACATGAATTTTACTTTAGACATTTTTCTCCTTTTTAGATCTTTTTCCTCATACACTATTAAGTGCTCAAACCT
>Ga0315915_1000917_pt1 | contig 33713 bp, 16 predicted proteins | sample MpolbnodulesMG_FD_207738 | JGI IMG/M metagenome (GOLD analysis project Ga0315915, IMG submission 207738) | Medicago polymorpha root nodule microbial communities from Los Angeles, California, United States - branched nodules | ecosystem: Host-associated > Plants > Roots > Nodule | place: USA...
CAATATACGTTGATTCATATTATTAGAATTTTTAAACGGAAGTTAAAAGTTACAAGTAATTATCACTATATACAAGTTTATCAGCCCTATGCTATTCCGGATACGCAATACTCACAAGTTCAATTTCTCCTACTCCCTCTGGTATTATATTTAAGAAAATTTTCAAAATTTTTTTTGGTCCTATTTAAGAAAATATCATAATTTTTAAAGTTTAGTTATTGCTTAAAAGACTTTTCTGCCCCTTATTTAATGTTTGTCTTTTTAATATTAGCGATTGTATTTAATGCTTCACAATTTTTTATAAGGATATATTTGTAAAAATATTCAAAAAGTTACACTAATTAATGAATATAAGTTTTATGTTTTTTAGTTTTTCTTCTTATAATAAGGATTGAACCTCATTGATTCTTTGGTTTCCATGAATTAGAGAGAAATTTGTGTGAACCAATTCAAAAAGGTAGTGCGAATTGGTACACACATACGAATTTGCGGTTCATAACATGTCAAACGAATTATGTAATTATGGTCTAGTTTACAAGCCAAATTTGTACAAGTTCACTGAGCTTAGAGACTAATCTTAATTGTGAAAAATAAGATTGGGTTAAGTATAAAACCTTAATACCTAATCCAATCTTATTTGTGTTTACAAGCCAAATTATTTGGGTGACAACTAGGGTACCCATGGAAGAATGGTGGGTAATTTACCTCAACCAATGAACATTCATCTTTTTAGGTGGTATCCATGATCTATCTTGACCCACCAATAAATTGCTCATTTTCATTGATTGGTGGGTAAATTACCCACCATTCTTCAAAGATAATCTAGAAAACCAATTATTTGTGTTTACATCAAATTACTTTTTTGTTGAACAATGTCCTGCTGAAACAAAAAGAGGTATGCGACCTCTGTATCAATCACCATTGGCTAAACAAACCCAACACTCCAAGAGATAGTCACGTGTATTGAGCCTTCTCCTTGTTGAGGGAATCACACACATTTCATGCATGATGAGAAGAAGGATTGTTGCTGTTGTGTCACATTTCTTTTCTGTTTTCATAATAATCCCAGCAGCCCCCCCTAGGTTTCCGGATTACAATTATATCCATTGCTAGCCTTATATAAATGTACAACTTTCTCTTGCATTTAACAAATTGTCACAAATTACATTACAATTCTCAAACTCTTTGCTCTCTCTGCCATGGCTATTCAGCAGGAATCTACTTACGTGAGTGACACTATAAGGTTTTGGCATGCATTAACATGACAAGTCCAACTTTTTTGGGCACTCATTGCTTTTGTTGTTGTGGAGATAACAAATTTTGGAGTCATTTTTGTGGAGAACTCACTACCGTCTTAGAACACCCACCTGTTCATCTAGTTCAAACTGCTGTAATCTTGATCATGTGCTATTTCTGTCTTACTAACACTTTTGATATCAACTCTCATTGATGTATTTGTGTTTATCTTTTGGATCATTAATATAGATTGTTGTTGTATTACGATGGAACGAAATGGTTCAACAGATGAAAGCAATAAGGAATGATGTGGCAAATTAAACAAGTTTTAGCCAAATCAATCTTCAACACCTTATAGATCGATACACAAATTTATTTCATAGTAGTTTTCTAGGTAATGTTAGTTTATTGCAGCATCATTATGTTTTTGTATTTGTAATTCCTTATACTAATCAATTGATATGAATTTTATCTTTTAACTTCTTCACAATCAAGGCTCGTAGAGAGCTAACAAAAATATTTACCGATTACTCATCATGCTGACAACAAGAGTTGAACTGACATTATTATAGTCAATTTTTAACTTCTTATCAACGGAACCAACCTTTTGTCAACAAAAAAATCAACCGAACCAATCTTCACTGGCATCACTATCTTTTATACCGGTCTAAGCTATATATACTAGGAGTGCAAAATGACATAAAAAATCAAAGTCTAAAAATAATCGGATAAATCATAATACAATTGAAAAGATATGAATTAAATTGCACCTCAGTGTCAAATATTCATTACACAAGTTCAATTTCTTCTATAAAAAATAAAAAAAACTATTAACATTGTATACAGAGTACTCCACTATATACATTATACAATACATGGAGAAGAATTATGACAAACAAGTAAAATGGAATTACCACAGTAAAAAAACATCAACGTTTATTCACGGGTCTTCCAAGATCAACAAGCTTCCTTGATCGACTGGCGCAGAATGAAGCTGCACTGGAAATATGGTGCACCCCACCCACATTCAATTCCTGCCCTAATCCCTTATTCCAGTTCCGTTTCGGACTCGCCCGAACCAACGGACTCAAACACAACGCCATACCCGCTAAACTTTTTCCGGCGTAACCTAGCTTCGACCGCCTCGCCGTCGTCATCACCGTCGTCTTGTTCCGACTCCGAGGTGAAGATTCCGACGAGTTTACAAATTCCGATCGATCTAGTGTTTCGAAATTATCCACCGGTGATGCTCCCCGATCTATTTGACGACATTTCCGTTGATCGCTAACGCGGTTGTTGTTTTTCCGGCGAGCGGGAACGGTTGTCGCTGACGGAGGAGATGCTGACACCGATGATGAAAGCTCGCTTGATTCTCGATCTGAATTAGTTCTTGTTCGGAACAAATTCGATAAAATCCAGAATCTCTTTAACCTCCGTTTCTGAGATCCATTTCCTTCCTCCGGTGTAGCTTGAAACAAAATCTCCTTCCGGTGAGCAACGTACGGCGAAACTGAGCATGGAAAATCAGCCTGCAACGATGGAAGATTCTTCTCGTTCTCTGAGGAAGATAAACGTGGTGGTTGGGCCTGGTCTTGGGCTTGGGCTTGGGCTTGTGCCTGGGCTTCGAGAATTAGCTGGAGACGTTCACGGAGGCAAGAGGCGCAAACACCGACGGTGCTTGTAAGATCCGGTAAGTGTTTCTTACACCTCATTTCTTTCTTCTTTGTGTGTTTCTCTATACGACACCGTTTTGGTTTTATATTGTGGTTGCGTTCTTGATGATTGTGTTGTGTTACCAACTATAAGAAAGGATCTGAATTTGATGGAGAATTCTAAGAGAAGGTTTTGTCCTTTTGTTGGATTATTATTAAGTTGATAATTTCAATAAATGAATAAGATTATAAGGATTTAGATTTTGTGGAAGAGATTAAGAAAAGGTCAATGTTGGTTAATTGTTGGGGGTTAAGGATAAAGATGGAGAACCAGGTTTGTTAATGTTAACAAGTTGGTTAGAGAAGATTATGTGCTGGATTACAACGTCCCTTGAGGTGTGTTTTATTGTGGTCCAATAGTTTTGTATAATTGGTTAATTAATCTACCTTTTTTTAGACAAATTAATGAATCTACCTAAACAAAATATTAGTGGGTTGGGTTTTTTTTGCCATTAAAAACTATAATCAGTTAGTTAATGTAAAAAACTGAAATCAGTTAATCATTAAATTAAAAAGATATTTTAAGTAGAACTTTGTTATTTGTTGTGGTCCTATTTAATTCGAGTGTTAGATAAGTTTTTGAATTACGCGCAGAAGTTTACGTTAAAGACCGCACTCTTTAACACTTGTTTTAATATATTTTTTTATTGGTTAAAATTAATATAAATACCACCAAATTCATATGACTCTAGGTGATTTTTACAGGACTCAAATGAATTTCCATCGATAGATGGGAATGTTATAGAATATGTATACTAGAGTTGTACAAATAGAATATTAGAGAGTGTGTTTTTATAATTATTCAATTCAATTTAAAAATACTTCTTTCAAACTAATACAAATAAAAAATAGGGTTAATTAAGTTTTTAGTCCCTACAAAATAAAATCACACTTTTTAGTCCCTGTGACATTTTCCTAAAGCATTTTAGGGACAAAAAATGTTGATGGAATTTTTTTACAGGGACTAAAATGCTGATGGAAAAATTTTATAGGGACTAAAAATGCTGATTGAAAATTTTATAGGGACTAAAAATAGCGATTTTATTTTGTATGGACTAAAAACAAAATTCTAAATATTTACAGGACTAAAAAGTATAATTAATTCCTTAAATAAATATAATTATGGAACATAAATTTGGACCAAATACATAATGTTTTAATATATACTATTATTTTTGACAAATATTGTTTTTATATTTTTTTGGAGGTGTTTTAATATATTTTGTTACAGATGGAATAACCGAAGTAATAATATGTACATGCCAGCTACTATTCTGTTAATTTAAAATCATTTGTTATTTCCTTTGAACAAAATAATCATATCTTATTTTCCTTTGCTTTTTCGACAAGATCACCTGTTAAGTCATGAAAACAGCAAGAGTAAAAAAAATGTACAACCTCTTTTTTTTTTTTTGAAGAAAAAAAATGTACAACCTCTTGTTTACCCCATGAGTAAATTATTATTATTATTTTTTGATACAATAGGTAAATTATTTTAATTAACAAAAGAAGAAAAAGATATAATGATTTAAATAAAAAATTAAAATATTGAAAAAGTAATGATTTGGGGGGTGTTGACTTTTCATTATACTATATTGAAAAGTAATGATTTGTAGACTGTAGTATGAGATAAGGTATAAAATTATCACAAGTATAATGATTAATTGATGTTAATGTTTTTTTGACCAAGCTTACATCTCTTTTGACAAGATCAAGCTGTTTTCTCTAGCAGGGTGTCTTGCTTTATCAGACGATGGTCATTAGTTTTTTTTTCTTTTCTTTCTTTTTTCTAAAGAGAAGATATCACGGGTTTATTGATTATATTAGTCGGTTCCCCCTTTTTAATGAATTTTTTTAAAGATTTTAAATAACTTTTATTAAATAAAAGACTTTATGGTGACAATTTAAGTAAAGACTTCGATTCCAAGTTTATTTATGGATGGATGATGTATCACTTTAGGAACTAGATTCTCTACTTCCATCGACCGACTCTATATAGTTAAAAGATATGTGATTGTCCGATCGAGATCAGACTATTCAAATCTCAAACTTTTGATTAATTTTAGAGTTTAAGATTTGGATCTTTTGATCTTGACTTGATCACAAATCTCTTGATTGTGTGAGTGAACTCAGTCTGTGATTGCAAGGAATTCAAATTCATCCATTGAATGTTTACTTGTTGACAACAAATTAACCTTCTTTTCATTTATTTTTTTAAAAGCAAAAGATAAATTTTATTAAAGCAAATTGCTTCCCAAAGCACAAGTTATGATGATCGAATACTGGAAAAACAAGTACAAAAATCAAAGTTTGAGAGTTAATCCTCCCAAGATCATCTCCAACAACAATAAAAACAAGGAAATTGATTAATCTAGCATGAAAGTGCTATCACCCCTTCCACATAGGAAAACCTCACCCCGACCATATCGAAATAAGCAGCTACCAGGCATCCAATACAACTCAAATAATACCTGAGCTGATCAAGGAAATTGATCGAGAAACAAACTAGAAAGAAAAATTTGCATCTTAGGATCTTGCTCCAAGCCACTAGCAAACAACCGGACTACAACAACAACCAAACCTTGTCCCACTAAATGGGAGCAGCAAACGAGCAACAGGACAACATTAGAAAATGCAAACTCAAACATCATCCATCCATCAGTATACACCTTTTGAAAACAAATAAAATAGATGACTTATGAACTAGTCCTGTAAAATACCCACCACGCCTGAATCAATGAAGGATCCCTATCTCACAAATTGCCAAGCCATCAAGATTGAGAATCCTTCAAATTTGAGATTACCACAACAAGCAAAACAGAAACTGCACTCCAATGATACAAATATGCCAAACACACACGCACACGCAATAATAAGCTTTTATATGAGGTTATATTTTAAAACTTCAAATTAATTGAATCTTCGATGTTTGATTCGAGTTAGGTATTTGCAAAACAGTTTGAACTGTGTATCATGCATTTTCTCCTGCATCATTTTCTGAATATTGGTTTTTTCTGCAATTCTTTTCTATATAAACATCAAAGCTGAAACATATCCATGTATCAATTCAACTATGGAAAGCCTACTGCCTTGCATTTTTATGCATAGTATCAACCAAACTACTGAGTGAGGTTATATTTATATTTTGTCTCTATAAGATTCTGTGTTTGGTGGTATATATTTTAATGAAGGTGTTTGATCTCCAATAATCATCTAAGGAACATAACTGGAGCAAATGGAGCATGTATATTTTAAGGCGTTTCAATCCATGGAGTGTGTATTAGGTTCATAATCCATTCCTCTCTAAACTGATTCAAATATCTTTTGCAAATGTATAATTTAATATATCAGATGAAGTAAAGAACATAATTGTCAAACAATTTTAAAAGACATTACATTAAATTCAAATGGTTTATCTTCTGTCTCTGTACATTCAATAGTCTTGAAAGGCTGGGTATTAAAAGAATAATGTATTGAACCAAACACATGTTATAATCCATTTGAGATGTATGTTCCTGGTAAGGTAAGATACTGTTATGCCAGTTAATTGTGAAGTATGAAATAAACTTTTCACATGACAAAGATTACGGAATTCAAAGTGTATTCGAAGATGCAAAAGTTTATAGCGACTATAGACAATCCAAAGTGTATGAGTTGCTTAATAAAACATATCAGTTACTAAAACATGTGCTAGGGAGGTAAATTGGCACAATTATTTCAATTTGGTTTCAAGTTCACATGACTTCAAGCCATGAATTGAGAGAAGTTGATTAGTTCTGAGATTTCAGATGATTAACTACATCAACCAAATGCTGCATATTCTGCCAAGAACAAAGGGGTATCCACTTCTAACATTTTGCTCTTAACTGATACACAATGATTCACACCAAGAACAAAGTTAAGGCCAAACAAGTTAAAACCCAATTCTACACTCCCATACAAATTCACCGGTGAAGAATTCAGGACCCCGCCTTAAAGAGTTTAGATCTTCCTCTCTTTCTCTGCAAACTTTCACAATCCCTCTCTCTTCCACTGCACCACCGCTCGCCTGCCGACCTTCTCCCTCCAGCACTGCCCTGCACCAACCCTTAATACGGCCCAACACTGCGCTCAATTGATACCGTAAATATTTGAATTTGATGTTAAATATGAATGGACTACATAATGATTCATAATTGAATTCTATTAGGAACAATTGTTTTTTTATTATTATCTTTGCATTTTGTTAAGATACTCAAATTTATAGAAAGTCAAGCTAGAATTTGGGTTGTTGCTGACATGGAAGCATATGTATAAGAAACAGAAAGAAATAATATTGGTGCAAGTAATACTAACACACAAGGCTTTTATTTATATGATTAAGCCTTTCCATATTTCTTCATATTATCCGATGTGGGACATTTTCTCATTATTATTGATAATATGTTGTACCGTATGATATTGATTTGTCAAAATCCTGCACAATTATGAAATTTCTACATTTGCTTGCATTCGAAGAAAGGCACATCCAAAGTAACGTGGCCTCATCATAAATCCAAAATATTGCATTCAGTGTACTTTATTCATAAATGACGTTTCTACTTAGATAAACAAAATTCCCAGCTGGTCTACATAGGAGAAGAAAACAAAATTATGAATGCTTATTGTACACAATGCATTTTTTTTTGAACAAGACTGTACACAATGCATTTAATAGTGTAAACTAGGAATATGACCCAAATAACTGCTATGATTTCTTGATTCCTTTTGTTTTGAATACTATATCTTCACTAGAGATCACTTACCAAGTAGCAATGATAAGTGATGCAATAATGATGCCCCAAACGATCAAAATGATGATAGCAGCTGTCCACGAAATAATAGTCATTTCCATATGATATTGCACTTGTTATCAGAAGTATGAATCCAAATATGCTGCTGTGTTTAGATTTTAGGGTGGTTTATCGTAACGCAAAGTAGACATACTTGAGTAATTAAAACAAGAGCGACGGACGAGCAGCGCGACAGTCTCATTTGATGACATCTTTAATTTAGGGTAAGCAAGCATACTATCACCGAGGTCACGACTACTTGCTTAAACCTCCGTTCGTCGCTAGTAATGTGCCAATATATTTATATGTATTCATGAGATTAGTTACATACTTTGATTTATGAGTTTTTTTTTTTTCTTTCCTTTTTTCTTTTTGAACTGCAAGAGTGTAAAAACTATAAAGAATATTATAATAGTGGGAAAGAAGGTAAACCAAAAGGACTGGGTACCTTGTTGGGTTATTTGTATCTAAGGAATTAGTTGGTTCTTCTACCGCAATCACTTGATGTTTAATGTTTTGGTCACAATCACTATAATAATGTGTATATATTCATTAATTATTATGAGAAATAAAAAGCAAAAAACAATAGAATGAGGGTTAATTAAAGAGATAAAGTACCATTTGTTATTTGGATCATAAGAGGACTTAGATTCAACAATTAGAATAACTTGTTCTTCTTCGATTCTTATGCTTGCAATCCTAGATTAGAGAGAGCTTTAAGTAGATATTGATTGAAGACCAGTGTTCTCAAACTCTACTATTAACTCGTAAATTCATCCGAGTTTTTGTTTTTAAATTTGAATTTAGTGTTACTTCAGTGGTAAACTAATTTTTTTTTTTTGAAATCGGAGTTTGCATAGAGTTTAAGCGATTTCATTCGTAGCAAAATCGGTGAAATTGGATAAACTTGTTCGATTTTTACTGAGTTTGCAATTTCTTTTTTTCTTTCTATCCAATTTTTTTTTTCTGGCCCTGAAGTCCATTTAACATGTTTTTTTGGATTATTTGTTGGATGTTTTTATGTATTTATGGGATAATTGTGTATTTTGATACGATTTTGAGCATGCCAATTTATTCGGATGACTAAGTATATTTTGACTTTATAATTAAGTTATTATTGACCTATTTATAACATTATATGTCATTATGTATAAAGTTTAATATAATTTAATTTTGGCTTAATCAATCTATCAGTCCCTTAACTTAATTGTTTGTCTTACAATGGTCCCTTAACTAAAAAAACGTCCCAAAGTGGTCCTTTAAGTTTTTTGCCGTTATAGTTTTTGGTCCTCTCAGTTATCATCTAACCTTAAATGTCTTAGGTGGACCAATATTAAAAGTGGCCTGCCATAAACCTTATTGGTTTTATGAATGTTAACCCTTTGTTCCTATTATTTAAAAAGATGGCCTTTGGATCATGAAGGTCTATCGTATCTTACAATGAACTAGCAACACATTACTTTCTCCCCTTTTCTTCATCTTATATCATCTCTTTATCATCTTCAACAACAACTTCATCTACCCTCGTAGAAAAACTCAGAAAATCAAAACAAATAAAATTAAACCCACTCTTTAATCATTAAATTACCAATGCCATCTTCATCAATAATCATAAACACCCTCCTTCATCATCATCAACCCAAACCCAAAATCATTCACTCCACCATCACTATAAACATCCCAAAACCGAAATAAAAACTCAAATCCATTACTTTCAAAACAAACAAAAACGTGGTACACTAACATACCCAAAATCAACATTTTTCAAAACAAAACTCTTTCTCATTTCCAAAGTTCTAAACCATTATTTCTCAATGCCTTAACTCCACAATCCATGCCCTTTTTTTTCCTTCACGTGTTGGTTGTATAACACTCAAACCCCATTATTTTCAACTTAATTTCTTATTCAATTTCCGTAAGCCATTGAACATAGATGGGCGTATGAACTATCATGGTTTGGAGCAAATTTACTTGTCTCGAACCATACCCAGAAATCAAAAAATTAGAGACCTGAAAGAATTTGAATGACAACAATCAGATGCATATCACACATATGAAAGAAATGAAGTAAAAAATTCAGGTTTGGGAGAAGGGGAAGTTGAAATTAATTTGGGTTTTGAGATTCAAAGGGGATGGGAGAGATTTGAAACAATCTTTCTATGTTTTCAATTGATAATGTTGAGTGAGAGAGAAATGAGAGAAGAGATCTGGTTAGAGAGAGAGAGTAAGGGAGAAATGTTTTATTAAATTAAACAATTTTACTTTAATTTTTTATGTTTATGTGCCGCTGAATTTTTGTTTCGGGTATGAAGTAGAGAGATGGAGAGGGAAGAAGATGAAGATTGTTGGTGATTTTTAATTTTAGGAAATTCAAGACAAATAGGGAAAGATTATAAATGATCATATGTTGTTGCTGAATTTTATGGGTTTGAAGGTAGATAAAGTTGTTGAAGATAATGAAGAGATGAGGGAAGAAGATGAAGAGAAAGGGATAAAAATAACTTAACGTTTTTTGGGAGAGACTAACAGAAAGGACTAAAATATGTAACGGAGGAAAACTTAGGGGATCAAAATGGGACAAATTATATTTAGAGGACCATTTTGAGACAATCAATTAAGTTAAGGGACCGCGGGATGGAATAAGCCTTTAATTTTAGATAAAATTCATACGATTTTACGAGTCATATTTCTTGGACAAAACAAATTGAGGTAAAAACTCGAGCCTGACAACCTTGCTAGAGAGAGTGATTGTAAAAGTACAAGAGTGGATACCAAAGGCACAATAATGAGAAATCAAATCCACCCAACCCAGACAACAACATAAGCAATTCAACGAGCGCATCACAAAACTAGAATGGTGAGCATTTTTCAAGAACAGGACCTCAACAACTAGGCCTGCCGTGAGTCATGAGTTTTTTTTTTCAGCTGGAGCTTTCGGATTTGGGTAACCTGACTGGAGACCTCATTCGGACGTACCAACTGGGAGTATTTTTGTGTGCGTGACTTTGGTACATGCTAACAAAATTGAGGAGATAAGGATGAGTTTGAGATTCGATGCAGCATTTATAGAAGTGGTGGGTTAGCCTTATTTTGGAGACATCCATTTGAGTGCTCACTACAATGGCACTGATCAGATTTTATTGACCTAGAGGTGACTCAGAAAGGTTGAACTGGGATGATGCTTTACATGTTTCTATCATTTCCCTGATGGTGCACAAACGAGGGAATCTTGGAACCTCCTTGGCAAACTTTTACTTGATAATGTGCTTGTGTGGTACCATAATGTGTCAGGAAATACCTCAGACAAGGTTGACCAAACTTGTTTGTTATCCTTTTCATGTTGACACTTATTGATTATTTTTAATAAGTGACATAAATAAAATGGTGGATAAATATTCAATTTTTCCCTCTAAAATACACACAACACATAGGCACAAGACTATGCAATTATATTTTAAAACTTTATATTAATTGAATTTGCAAGGTTGATTCCATTGAAATAATTGTAAAAGAGATCGAAATGGAGGAAACCAGACTCGATCAAAATGTGCGTTGTTAACACAATCATAAACAATTTAAGGATTGATATATTAAAAATATTCACAATCATTAAATTTCTACATTTGCTTGCTTATGAAAGCAATTATTAAGGCAACTCTAAAGTAATGTGACCTCATAATTTCAAGCACTAAATTTTTTGTTGCATGGATAAAACAAACAGTTTATTGAAATAGACACATTCAAGCACAAGGTGTGCAAGAATATGAGTACAAATACCAATGGTTCCATGAAAAAAAAAATTACAATCAGCATCATAACTAGATTCTAAATTTAAGAAATTCAGCTAGATACTCTATTGAGTGAGCTAGATGAAATTCTAAACTATGAATCGAAACTACGCACTAGGCTTCTAGCTGCGTAACCTAGCAATAAGATGCAAACAACTGCTAAAAATTTCTGGATTCCATGCGGGAATACTATATCTTCAGTAAAGATCACTAGCAAATTCTCAATGAAAATAAGAAGAAATACGTAGAACCAAGTGATCGAAATAATGACAGTAGCGATCTTCGAAACAAGAACCACTTCTGTAATTGATATTGCAGTTGATAGCAGAAGTATGAATAAGACTCCAAAGATGCTGTTGTTACTAGGGTGATTTGACGTAATATAATATATACGTATTTGATAACCTATAACAAGTGGGATGATCAAGGCATCAACGACAATCCTATTCAATATACCACCATAAGATGACATCTTTAGGGCAGGGAAGATAATCAATATCAAGCATAATATTAATGAATCCCAGAATACACGCTCAAGCCTCTCTCCATCAGTACGATACCTATATATTTATCATTGTGTTCATCAGATTAGATACACACACTATTTTATGAGATTTTTTTTGTTTTGAACTACAAGAAAGTAATTAAAAACCATAAAGAGAAATAATAACTTGAAGAAGGTAATTAAAAGGATTGAGTACCTTGTTTGGTTATTTGGATTAGAGGAACTAGTTGGTTGTTCTACCGTAATCACTTGAGCATCGCTATAATAATAATAATAATGTGTGTAAATATTAATGAGATACAAACATTCACTACTACATTTGGTCAAAAAAAACATTCACTACTACATATATGATATTTAGTAACATAGACAAAGTAACAAAGAAAAAAAGTGTTACTATTTAACAATTTTTGAAACATTTTTTAAAAAGTGTTACAAGCATGGTAAGTCCGGTAAGACTCTTTACATTTAACAATTTTTGAAACATTTTCTAAAAAGTGTTACAAGCATGGTAAGTACGGTAAGACTTTTTACGATACTGGGAGGCAAGTGAGGCAAATTACATTACATAGCATTATTTTTTTTAGACAATGTTAATATATTTTTCTTTATTCTTTTCTCACTCTTCACTTTCACATAGAAAATCATTTCTCTCCCTCATCGCATTTTTCATATCCAGAAACATTTCACCACACATCAACGTTCTTCAATCGGAAATCGCAACTAAAGTTAGGGTTTTTCTCTAACTTCAGTAGGGAATCGCAACTGAAATATTTGTATATAGCTTTCTTGAATTATGAGAAATCAAAAGAGAAGAAAAGAATAGCATGAGAGGGTAAATTAAAGAGATAAAGTATACCTTGGCATAATTGGAGCTGAGGGAATCACTTGTTCCACTGCCATTCTTTTGCTTGTAATGCTAGAATAGAGAGACATTTAAGTAAATTTTCATGAATATATAGCAATTATGAGAATAGGTGTTCAAATCAGTTACACAATTTAAGGATTAATATTGATAAACCTAGACTAGACTCACCTTCATTTCCATTTTTTTAGATTTTTTTTGTTTTGTTTTGATTTTAGAATTATTAACATTATTTACATTTTTTATGTGGTTTTTCTTTCGATAAACCGGCCGAAGAGATCGGAAAAAATTCCCATTTAATTTAATTTGGAAAATCTTTTTGACGAAAATTTAGAAAATCTTAGCTTGGAATATCTGCACTTTTTTTTTTTTGCCCACGTTTTTTTATTAACTTACACTTTTTTTTTCTTCCAATAAACACATACTCTTCTAGAGATTCCAAATATTTTGTATTTAATTTTTTTTATCCCATTATTTTGGTAAAATAACAATTTTTATCCCCTACTTGCTGAACTTTAATGGATTTTAGAGATTAATATGGCATGGTAGAGTGGTTCCCTTTTTTTTTTTTGAGGTAAACACACAAAGGAGAACTTTAGTGCAAGTTCGAGTTTGTTGCCATGTGATTGAAACGTCTGGGTACAAGTCTTGGAAACAACCTCTTGTTTAAGAAACAAAGTAAAACTGCATTCAATGCATCAAATGGTAAGACCTTTCCCGGACCTTGTGTACATAGAAGCTTGATATGAGGTTATATTTTAAAACTTCAAATTTATTGAATCTTCGATGTTGATTCGACTGAGGTATTTGCAAAACAGATTGAAGTATTGTTGTCAAAATCCCAACTAAAATCTTGAAATCCAAGATTTTGCGACTTTATTCACGTTCAACGACTCAAATCCATAGCTGAATCACAAAATAGGCAAAATCCTAGTTAAATTGAATCAAAATCGCATGATTTTAAAAGGGTTTTTGAAGGATTTTGTCCATTTTTTAGTCATTTATGTATAAATATTTTGTGGACTTTAAACTAAGTTATTTATGATAACATTATTTTTGTTTTGGTAAAATCCATCAATTTTGATTGCGATTTTACGATTTCTTATATCGATTCTGCAAAAGTGGTTGAGTAAAATCTTTCAATTTTGATTGCGATTTTACGATTTTTGATTTTACTCTTTCCTTTTAACCTGGAGCAAAATCCCGATTTTGACAACCTTAATGACTATGTATCATGCATGCATTTTCTCATGCATCGTTTCCTGAATATTGGTTTTTTCTGCAATTCTTTTATATATAAACATCTAAGCTGAAACATATCCATGCATCAACTCAGCTATGGAAAGCCTTCTTCCTTGCATTTTTATGCATAGTATCAACCAAACCAAACTATCGAGTGAGGTTATATTTATATTTTGTCTCTATAGGATTTTGTGTTTTGTGGTATATATTTTGACGTTTGTTTTATATTCTCAATGAAGATGAGTAATCATTGCTCTTCATATTTCAATTTGAGTGAATTGTTTGATCTTCAATAATCATCTAAGGAAACTGATTCATAGTCACAACTCTATGTGATTATATTTTAAAACTTTATATTAATTCAATTTGCAAGGTTGACTCCATTGAAATATTTGTATGGCAGATTGAAATGGAGAAACCCGATTGAAATGGACTCGATCAAAAGGTTTGTTGTTAACACAATTGATAGAATGTTTTACTCTTTTTTTTGTCAAGTAGTCTAATGGTTAACGCTCACACAATTTAATTGTGGAGAAGTGGAGTGTCTGAGGTTCGAACTCCGATCTCTGCATATAAAATGCAATATCCCTACCAACTGATCTAAGCTCACGGGATGATAGAAGGTTTGACTTTATGTAATTATGTTGGTTATTATTTTGTAATTACTCTCCTAGGTTTGACTCTACCTATTGATTGTAAGAAATAAAAACAAAAATAAAAGGCACGGAATTGATTTCCTTAAAAAATTTCATCTATAATTTTTTGAGTCATGCTAACCGGTGCCCCGGGCACGAGTTAAGCATACCAAACAAGGAAATTATTACCATAAAAAGAACCTGCTTTTGACTTTTTATAAATTAATTACACAATTTCAATAACTACTATATAATTTCCTTTTTAGTATCCTTAACCAGTGTCCGGGAGGACCGGTAGCATTTCCCTAAAAAAAATTATATTATATATAATTGCAATAGGTAGAGTCAAACCTATGAGAATAATTACAAAATAATAACCAACATAATTACTAACATAATATAATTTCATTTTTAGTATCCTTAACCAATGTCCAAAGAGACCGGTAGCATTTCCCTATTTTTTTTTATATTATATATAATTGCAATAGGTAGAGTCAAACCTAGGAGGATAATTACAAAATAGTAACCAACATAATTATTAACATAATTACATAAAGTCAAGCATTCTATAACAATCATAAACAATTTAAAGATTGATATATAACAAAATAAGCTCAATTATTAAATTTCTACCTTTGTTTGCTTTTGAAAGCAATTATAAAGGCAGCTCTAAAGTAATGTGACCTCATAATTCCAAAACACTAAAAAAAATTATTGCATGGATAAAACAAACAATTTATTGAAATAGACACATTCATGCACAAGGTGTGCAAGAATATGTTCAAATACCAATGGTTCAATGGAAAAAATATTACAACTAGCATCATAAGCATACTAACTAGGTCCAAAATTTAGCTAGATACTCTACTAATCTAGATGAAATTCTAAACTATCCCACATAGGAGAAGGCAAAATCATGACTTGAAAACATGCACTATGCTTATAACAGCGTAAACTAGCAATAAGATGCAAATAACTGCTATCAATTTCTGGATTCCATGCGGGAATACTATATCTTCTGTAAGGATCACTTCCATGTTCGCCGAGAAAATAACAAAAAACACGAAGAACCAAGTGATCGAAATAACGATAGTAGCGATCTTCGAAACAAGAATCACTTCTGTAATTGATATTGCAGTTGATAGCAGAAGTATGAATAAGACCCCAAATATGCTGTTGTTAGGAGGGTGATATGTCGTAATACAAACTATATGTATTTGATAAACTATAACAAGTGGGATGATAAAGGCTATACCACAATCATATTGAATTTAGCACCATAAGATGACATCTTTATGGCAGGGAAGATAATCAGTATCAAGCATAATATTATTGAGTACCAGAATACACGCCAAAGCCTCTCTCCATCAGTAAGATACCTAAATATTTATCATTGTGTTCATGGGATTAGATACATACATTATTTTATGAGGTTTTTTTGTTTTGAACTACAAGAAAGTAATTAAAAACCATAAAGAAAAATATTAACTTGAAGAAGGTAATGGAAAAGGATTGAATACCTTGTTTGGTTATTTGGATTAGAGGAATTAGTTGGTTGTTCTACATCAATCACTTGAGCATGGCTATAATAATAATGATGTGTATAAATGTTCATGAGATACATACATTTGTATATAGTTTTCTTAAATTATGAGAAGTCAAAAGAGAAAAAAGAATAGCATGAGGCTGAATTAAAGAGATAAAGTATACCACAATTTTTATTAATTTACACTTTTTTTTAATCAACATATGCTCTTTCAGAGATTCCACAATTTTTTTTTTGGTTAAATACATTTGTATCCCTCAATTTGTCTAATGTATCAATTTTTGTTCCCTATTTCTAATTTCATAATTGTAGTCCCCATTTCAAAAAAATTGACAAATCTATGATTTTGACTATACAATTTAATGACGTGACAACGAATTTATGGTAAGTGTCATAAAAATTAGGGTTAAATAAGTAAACAGTCCCCCAAAATATACCAACATTTGATTTTTTTAGTCCCTTTAAAAGATTTTTTTAGGTTTTTGGTCCTCTAATACCTAATTGTCAAGAGTTTTTAAAATAAATAAATAAATAAATATGTTAAATTGGGTCGTGGCAATCATAGGCATAGAAAGATCAATTGAATTGATGCAAGGTGATGAAAATGAAGAGTTAAATAACACAATTTATCATACAAAGCCAATAAAAAATAGTAAGGGTTCTAGTTCCACACAAAAGAGAATTCTCAAAAGGGACGAAACGAAAACTTTAAGAAAAGTCTTCTCAAGATTAGAACTTGATGAAACAAACATGAAAATAAGAACAAGGAACACCTAGTAGGAGACTTACAAAAATTTGAGAGAAAGTTAATGGCTTAGGATGAAGCTTGATGACTCCTTGTGAATGATCATAAAATGAAAGACTTGGGGGGAGATTGTTTACTGTATAGTGTTTCTAGAATATGTAAGAACAAAGAAGCTAGGGTTGTGAAGGAGTAAAATGGGTACAAATCATTGGGCTTGAGTCAAGAGTCGAGTTTTATTTTATTTTAGTTTTTATTTTGAGTATTACTTTTCTCATCTTATGGCCTTTTCCCTCACCCTGTAAAGTTTTCAAAAATGTCCTTGTGCAGTCCGGATTTTAAAATCCGGATTCATGTTTACTATTTCGGATTTTATAATCCAGACAATTCTTATGTATAATCAGCCATCAGACTCTCTCACATTTCAGCAAAAAAAACTAAGTAAAAAATGCTAAAAACCTGTCAAATAAAATCATAAAAATATAAAAATACCACCAAAAAATTCTAAAAATCAAATAAAACTAGTGCAAATTTTTTCGGATTCTTCTGAGAATATGAAAAATTAAAAATGGGTCTAAACGATGGAATTTTGGATTTTGAGGGGCGGAGTCCTGTAAGAAGTTCCTTCTAAGGGAGCCATGGTCCTTGAATTTTTTTTGATTTTCTGGGGAAGTTTCGGAGCAATCCGATCAAGTGGCCCGAAAACCCGATTTTTGACTAAGAACAGGTAACAATGACCCAAAACAAAAGGATAAGAGTTAGCAAGACTAATATTGTCCCTAAAATGGCTATACATGTTACAAACATGTTTATGATTATGATTTGTGCTGATACAGTTCGGATTATATAATCCAAACTGTTTTTCCCTTGAAAAATGGTGTTTACGGGGTGTCTGGATTATGTAATCCGAAAAAATCATGTAGCGCGCCCTATTTTTTGAAGTTTTCGAATTACGAAATCCGGAAAAATCCGTAACTCCTTTTTTCACTCTTTAACAAAGGAAAACACCATTCCGGATTATGAAATCCGGAAACTTCAAGGGCATTTTTGGAAGAAAAAATAGGGCGCGCGAGAATCCCATAGGATGGGAAAAGTAATACTCTTTTATTTTTACCACTTATATAATTATTTACAATATATCATAACTTTTACTATCTCACCTCCTCCTTAAAAAATGCAACACCCAACTATTTTTCTTTAAAATATTCACATTAAAATACTATCATGTTATTAAATTATAAAATAAACAATTATAATTGGACCATCAGGATATTCTTAAGGGCCTGAAAGCCCTCTAAAAAAACTCAGACGCCCTCAAGAAGAGCTTATGAAGCCTAAGTGCACCTTTATGTTGTTTATTTATCATACTTTACGATTATTCTTACTTTGTTTCTCATATATTTATCAAATTATTACTATGTAGTGTGTATATAATATAGTACTAGAAAGCTAAAATGTCTAGCTTCTACTCTAACATTGAATCAATTCTTAAATTTATTGACATATATACACAAACAAAATTTTAAACCAAACTTTTCAAACGTAAATTCATAAAATTCACTTTTTTATGAATGTATACAAACATAAATCAATTTATGTTCAAATCACTTTCACCCATAACCAATTCTATAAAACCAAATTATTCAAAATCAATTTTTGTCAATTAAACGCATGTTAATCGATGTTGTCGTCCTAAATTTTTATTTCATCCTAAATTATTATTATTTTGACATTGAATTTGGATAGTTATTAACTTTAATTATGAATGTATTAGATACAATGACTCAATTGCTTGGAGTTGGTCAAAGTGAATGCTCACTTGTCATGTTTGCAACTTATTCCTCTGCTCCACTTTTACTTACCCTGGCCTTTGGTGCACCGTCTTCATGTGGCTGGTGCTATAAACTACAATTTTAGCTAAATTATCATTCAAGTATAATTATTTGCTCAACATGGAAGTGTGGAATGTTAATTTGAAATATTGAGGATTTTACATCTTAAGATCAATAATATAGGTACTATTCACTATAATTAAAATATAAGAAATGATAATTGTATCATCATTTTAAGATAACTCACTCTCATCTTAAAAGAAGAGGGGGGAAATTGTACCAAAAGTTGTCACAAAATAGGTTGCATGGTTGTTAGAATAACCTTTTATTAAATGACTATACTTGAACAAGAACATCAACCGACACTATTTGGCTTGTGCTGTGAACTATAATTTTAGCGATATTATCACGGAAGTATAATATGATTTGCTCAACATAGAAATGTTGGATGTTAATTTGAATTTTGAAACCAAATTGGTTTTGTTGCAAACGTGGAAGTCAATTTACACACCCAAAATACTCTCTATTTTAACAAATTAATTTTTTTTTCCCAAAATCTCATACCCAAATGACCAAAGATCTTAAATCTAAACTAAGTATGCGATTATCTTCACGTTTTAGTTAAAATTACACTCTTCTAATAGTTTACATTCTTGTGTCCCCGTGAGCTTAGCTCAATCGGTATGAACAATGCATAGTATATGTAAGGTCTGAGGTTCAAACCCCGGCCACCACCAAAAAAAAGTTTACATTCTTTAAAGATTCCGCGAACCTTTGGTGTAAATTGGTCTTGTATTTAACCCATGTTTAAACAGTGACAAGTGTGAAGTGAGTTAAGTTACACATTAGATGGAAAAGGGAATATTGAGCAATATATAAGTAAAATTTGGACTCATAAATTCAACATCATATGGTTTTAGGGAAAGTTGTGTAACATGTGTTAAACTCTATTTGTATATTCTTTTGGGGAATGTTTACCAATCAAGTCTTGCTAATTGCAACAATTATCTTCATGGATGATTGGTGTTGTCTCATAGTGATAAACCCTTCTCCTCGAAAGATCTGCATGAGAAACTCTTGCGCTTATGGAAGTTATGGTTATGAGAAGTAAATATTACATGCATAGAAAAGAAATTTTTTGAAGACATTTGGCCACCGAAAATATCACAAGGCGAGGATATGGATTGCATGGCATTGCGGAAAGAAGCTCAAGAACTTGTCATCCTATAATTGAATCTTATCACGAGAAGGGTGAATTATTGATCATCAGTGTAATGTTGACATTGCAGTTGCATTAAAAATGAATTTACAAATACACCATTTAAAAATTGGTGTAACGGGTGCACAATAGTTGTCCTTAAACATGGTGCTACAACCTCACAAAAACTATATGTTACTAATTTACATGAAACTATAACTCATAAGCTTGGTTATAAACCCATGATAACATGTGTAAGACAACATAAATAAAAAAGTTGTATAAATAATCAATTTGCTTTTCTTGTTTAATCCCAAAATAAGCTATGTGATGATATTTTAGAATCTATATAAATTGTGTGTGCAAGGTTGATTTCACCCTGCTGCAGATTGCTCAATCTTTCCTGTAAACTAGTGTTGGGTATTCTGGATTCCACATGTTATTAATCACGTATTCCTTAATTTCATCCTGCAACTCCACAAAAGAACATGGATAAGTATATAAATATTTGAATTTAATGTTAAATAAGAATCATTTCTTCCAGATAATTCATATTGGCATGCAAAACTTAACAATGTAAGCCAAAAAACTAAGCAGTTAAAACCCCAATTTCTGAAAAGCCTATGGAAAGCTCACAAACTTTGAACCATGGACAGTAAGAAGTCCTACAGAAAACAAAACACCATACGAATCAAGCAGAATAAAACCTTCATAACTTCCCGCTTTTCAAAATTGTCTACCAAGGAACCTTTTGATGAATACTGGAACAAATTCCCACCCATTCTAACCATGTTTGCATCTTAAACATAAATCTTATTTGGGCAAAGGGAGAAATGGTTAAAAAATTCCTCCAATGCAACAACACTACGTGAAACCAATGTTAATTTGAACCGGATCCTTGATCATATTTAACAATCATACGTTGATCGTCGATTTGTGTTCTGCAAATATTTTAATACCACAGCATGAGGAACAATTTGCTAAGAATGGAAAATGCACAACCTTTAAACAGTTTTGTAGTAGTTTTTGGTTTGAATTCGGAAGCAACTTTGAGCACAGCTAAGTGAACCCATTTAAGAGGGTAAATCTCTTCCACCAAAAGAAAGAGGGTAAATCTCTCACAGTAGCTATATTTTCCATTTGTAAGACTATGAAAACCAATTTCCTTACCATTTGAACCAACAATAAGTGTAATATAATATAATGGGTCTATTAACTTGGGAAAAAGGATCTGCAACTTTTTTCTTTCAGCAATAGAGACAGTAATTTATATTTATATCATTTTACAGAAGGAGTTTATAATTTAAAAAGATGAATTTTTTATATTATTGTTTTTTGTAAGTAAAGTAAAGTATGATCATGGAGACATTTTATGCATAAGACTTATTAAAACTTCACATTGGCCTGGTATGTGGATAACGTCATAAAAACTTGGGAAATCCTCTCATAAATCTAAAGAGAATAGCTGGAGTAAAATCAATCTCCCGCGCAGTAGACAAGCCTAGTCTAACAGATGGTAATGGTACCAACTAATTCTACATGTACAAGTGTATTTTCAGGCAAAATTAATTCCAACCACATTATAGTAGAGATTACATTGGTACGTAGTCCAGAAGTTACAAACATAATCTCTAATATTTTGAAACAAACAAAACTTACCCGACTAAGTTTGCGAAGCTCTCGAGCATCCATTTCATGATATCCTTCTGCTAGATCCTCCTCCACAGCTTCTTCTATAACAGCTGCAGCTATCTCCTTTGTAATATCTCGAATTCTGCAAATATGAATTAGTTTTGAGAAAGATGAAACTTCATTTAAACTACCTCTTATAAACTATATTGTGTAATGAAAAGCACATTTCTACCTTGATATTGAAGGGAAAATAATCCCTTTGAGAACCTCTTCTTCACTCATATATGCAGCCAGACTTCAGTTTCCAATGATCAGGCAGACAAGAAAAAGAAAAACAGAGATTAAGGTGACATTTCAAAGTTAGACAGCAACTCAGGAAGAAAAATACAATGCACAGATCAAGTGTTATGCACGAAATGAAAACAGTTCTGTTATTGTAAGAATTTATACACAGTATTTTGTGCTATCTTGATTGTATCTTAGAGTAATTTAGAGTATCTAAGATTATCTCTCATGATGTGTTTTCAAGGGAGAAAAAATTATTTCCAGAATTGTGAACTAGGTATCTTTCTCCTCCATAAGGAGGGAATTCACTTTAGAGTATAAACTACAATGATAACCACTACTTGAAAAATCAATAGTTGACATTACAATAAAATATATGCACAAGTCAGTAAACCGTGAAGTTAATAAAATATTGACAGTTGAAGTTCTAATTGACAGTAATAGTGGTATTCACTAATTCACCATAGCAGTATTTTTCACAATACTTGTAGACTGAATAATAGATTCACAAGTCCTGTAAATCATGAACTTATGCAAATAATTCACTAATTCATAATAGTAGTATTTTCAGAAATTACTGAATTTTATAAAACATACCGCTCAGCAGCAGCCTGTAACATGCCGTCGGATACGATCCTAGAGCCAGACAAAAGAGTTCCAAGACCAATGCTGAAATAAAAAAGACATAGTTAAAAGCAAAAGAACGGTATGATATACAATAGCACAGCTTAGATTAAATCTAGGTTCATTTGCGAAACAGCAAACCTACCCTGGAAATAGATACATGTTATTTCCCTGGTTGCAGTGTCCAATATTACCATTTCCTGCAAATTATAATAGAAAATTGTCAGTGAATGTTTCCCTTGAATGAAACACAGAAAACCATAACAAATTAGAGTATTTGAAGAGAATTCATACTTTACCAAGATAAAGAAAATTTATAAATTTCAAAAAACATGGTAGAAAAAAAAATCAACTTTAGATTGTTCTTGTCCTTTTGCTTTATACTTTAGTTTCTAAAATAGAATTTGAAGAGAATCTGAAGGGCCTGAATATTGTACTTTGTCTTTTTGAAAATCTATTTTAGAAAATAAAGCATAAGGCTTGCGTACAAAATGTATATAAGCAAAAAGACAAGAATCGATGTTCAATTTTGTAACACAAATTCAAAGTATTTCAGGTCACATGAAAATAAAGAACCAATATTGTTTAATGTTTATAACATTAGTGTTAGGAAGTAAACGATATTCAACGAAGTTGAATATCTTTCATGGTTGAAGAGAGGGATGCAAGACATGAGCCAAAAAAAATTGTTGTTAGGAAAAATCAAAGTAACTTATTGACTAGAGATATTGCCTAAATAGAGCTAATAAAGCTAAGGCAATCATACAAGTCTGTTTTGTGAGGTTGAAATCTGAATAAAACCTAGATTTTAATATGGTATAAGAGCCTATCTTAGATCTAGTATTGAGTCAAAATCTCTGTTATTCCACCCACATTATGTTGAGTAGGACGGACCTGAAAATATAAGAATTAGATAAATTAAAATTTCACAAATTAAAGGGATAAGCATCCCTTTGTGATTATTAATCTATCGAACACGGATGCATATTGCTTTCATATTCCAGGAAATCAGTATCATGCTGCAAAAATTGGGAACCTCCAGGTCACTTCGTTCCATAATATGTAGAATTGAGATTTCCTGATGTTATTAAGATTTAGTAAATATTTGGTAGCGAGAGATCTATCCACCTACTCTAGAACATTTTTCTTTCAATGTTCCTAAGGCAGTAAAGGAGGCTAGACAAACAATGTGTAGCGATATGGAATTCTACAACCTGCTGTTCAGAGAGAAATATAGCAGTGGGAATCTAATCTTCCTATTTGACATGAGTTTATTTACAATTATCATAGTTCTTAAATTTCCAGAAAGCAATAAGCAAAATAATTACACTGTCACATTTTACGCAGCAATCACTAGATTATAAATATGAAAGATTAGTCTGGGGATTTGTAAACTTATACCTAGATCAACATTACTAAACGGACTTCCACTAGCAAATATAATGTTGTCGCCCAAAATGGAGAATGCTTCGTCAGGGGTACATTCAGCTGTCAAAGAATGAGGGCAGTGGTATGCAAACTATCAAAAATCCATGTTACCTGCTGCAACAGCACATACCAAAAGAAATGAGAAAAATTATTTATACCATTCTTTGTTGGATTTGACATGGCAAATATGGCTGGTCTTGTTGACGTTGAACCCTTGAGGGCCTCCAATACCTAGAAAATAGGATATGTCATCATCAGTATATCGAAGGAAAGAAAGTCAGCAAAATGTTTTATACACACACATTAAGCATAATAAAGTCAAAAACTCCAAACTTAATAAGGAGAATATAACATTCTGCAGAGCAAAGTAAATTTCAGATTGCACACAGAAAAAGATTATGAACATGGACATTTTGAACATTTGTATTATTAAACTTTTCCAATGAAATGGATAGAAGCAATGCTGATTCCATAGTCTTACTCAACCGAATAAAAGTGCAATGTAATATCTAACCAAAGCATCAGAAATATATATACCTCGTTCGAGAACAATCCTCCAACAGCAGATAGTCCTAGGAGGACATCAGGCTTCACTTGCTTGACCTGTTACCAAAGTTAAGCAACGATATATGAAGGAAGCATCTCAAGTTGATCAATAAAAAAATGGATGAAATTCAAAGAAAATAAGTGCATGACAAAATATTAAAACGGGGGAATTTCCCAAAAATGTGTAATGAGAGATTGGAGAGCCACGTTATATTGATGTTTTTCCCATATGTTTTACTTTTATATCATGGAGGATCCCCTATCCTCGAGACTGATGGCAAAAAAATTATCTCATTTTATTCAAGGAAAGTTGGCAGTCACTATAAAAGGTACTAACCAATATGCATGTTTGTGTAATTATAATGAAGAGAGAAGACAGAAAAACTTATTTTTATAGGTTTATGATAGTGGAAAAGGAAAAGAGTGAAAGAAAGCTGGAATAATTAACAGAAAATATTGCAGATAGATTACAAGACTAAGTATAGGTCAAGGATTGGTATTATTAGTAAAATCCCAGGCCCATCAACAATAGGACTAAAACAAATCAAGAAAGATATTCTATGATAATATAAATATCTCTTAAACATACTGTAACAAGGCATACAAATGTTTTTCTTCAATCAGACTTATTATCTGTTATGATATTTAGTTTTTAAATAAAAACATGCAATAAAAAGATAATACGTTAGTAACTCCCATGGTTGAAAGTTAACTTTTAATCTAACAAGTTGGATTATTTATTCTTCAATTCTCAGGCATGGAAGGTGGTTAAGTTTACCATATCTAAACCAAACGCTGAGAACCTTTCCAAAATGGGGTAATATTAACTGAAGATAAACAAGCTACGTCAAAAATTTGTTTTCATCTATCTCATATTATGGCATTTCATATTTGCATCTAAAGTGATATTTAACGAACCACTTCTGCAAGACTTGCTCCTTCCCTTAGTCCTTGGCGATCCATTTCTTTCAAATTCCTTGCAAAAGGAAGGGCATCTGGATCAATATTTTCACGTCCTTCTGTGATTAATCCCTGCATTTCCAACAATAGGAAAAGTGCATATCAAATGGTGACCAAAACATTTGAAAAAAATCATAAATATGGCAAAAAAAAAACTAATCTTCATTATGATTAGTTTTCGTGGCTCACCAAGAATTTTATTTATATTATGAATAAAATTAAAGCCATCACAAATATAACTTCGGTTCAAATGCTCAGGCTCACTTTTTTTTTTAGATTTTCAACAATGTTAAAGAGGGTAAGTAAATAACCCCGTGAGCTTAGCTCAGTTGGTAGGGATATTGCATATTATATGCAGGGGCCGGGGTTCGAACCCCGGACACCCCACTTCTCCATGTGTGAGCTCTAGCCACTAGGCTACTTGACCAAAAAAAAAAAAAGAGGGTAAGTAAATATCCAACGAACTGAACTGAGTTTAAAAGATTATGTTTTCTATCCAAAAAAAAAAATTAACTACTACAAAGAACCAAACCATGTTTAATATGTATATCAAGATAAACAGTACCTTTGCATCAACAACCCAAAATTGACTCTTTGCACTCTGAAAAGCTACTTCATTATTACCCAACATCCTTGCCATTGTTTTTCTTGCTGCATTAAGAACACCGATTCCAGCACTACAGTAGTACAAACATAATTAACAAAACAACACACCAAATGTGAATATCCTTAGTGACTGAACTCAACAAAGACTTTCAATTGCAACAACCATTCCATTCAAAGCTTTCATTAAAATCAAATCTATTCTAAACATAACTGCTGAAACTTTGACCGGGATTCCTAGGAGATCATTCATCCTAGTACAACCTCCCCAAACAAACTTAATGATAGAACACAGGCTGGATCTAATGCTTAAGTTCTTACCTATGTCTCCAACGACACAATATTTTCAAGATATTTCAAAATAAATTGTGTTTCAGATAACTAGTTCTGAGCTAAAAAACTTTATGCAAAATCATAGAAGCTTGTTCATCCTTTCACAAGAAAAGATAACTAGCTAACCTTCCAGCACCAGCAACAACTATCTTCTGCTTGGGGAAGTCAATCATTGGCCTTCCTTGAGCTCTTACAGCACCTAGAAGTCCAGCAATTGCAACACCAGCTGTCCCCTGGGGTAGAGAATATCACATACATTAAGCAATAAAATGCCATGACAAGATCTATACAAAATTTTCATCTATGCAATGAATTCAGTTCTCATGAGGTAGAGATGATAACTCGGTAGCTATAGAGCAAAAAATGTTATTGTTCTGAAACCATTGATCAATGACTGTTGGTGAAATGATCAATGGTTTGTATAAATCTTAACAAAGTAACAAAATACTCTCGCTGTGTGGTACCTATGATAAGAAAAAGTTATTCAAATCCATCTCATAAATTCCCCAGTTCAATTAATAATTAACAATATTTCCTGAGGCCTATAAAAGCAACATGTAAAATACACTTCACATGATAAATAAAAGAAATTTTACCTGCACATCATCATTAAACATTCGGTAGGTAGTTCTATACCGTTGTAATAACTTAAAAGCCCATTTGCTTTGAAAATCTTCAAACTATGAAAGTAGAAGATTAATGATAGTCAAATAATAGAAAAACATGGACCTTATGAATAAAAGGAAAATGCAAGCTACTAGTTTTATTTTAAACATCGCTTTCAATACCTGTACAATCACATTTGGCCAGCGAGTAAAGACAGCTTCCATAAACTCATCTATAACAGCAAGATAGTCATCCCCATCAAGGCGATGCTGCTGCAATCCTAAATCTGACGACAAAGAATAAGCCAATTATGTTCCGTAGAGTGAATTCAACTCATACAGCTTATGATGAAACCAGAATGAATGCAACTGAAGCAACAATAGGTATAAGAAATAACTGAGTGAGCTGCACAACACAAATAGTGCTTAGAGATATTAAACCACACATAGGTTTCAACCAGATAACTTAAACATTTCTGAAATTGATCTTTTAGCCTAGATGATCAAGATTCAATTCTGCGACTATCATTCTTTTACATAAAGAATTTTCGCACAAGCTCAAGGCTTGAGCATTGTTCACGTTGCAAGCAAGCACAAAGAGCTCATGAGGAAGTAAAGTATGTTGGAGATGTAAAACAATTCATAGTCTTCTCTGCCTAATAGATTTGGATTTTAGGAAAGTTAGTATTTGATAGAAGCAAAACCTAACATTGATGAAAATTTAGATATCGACACTCATTTTGATGCAAATATGCAATCATGTCAACCCAATATAGGTCCCATTATATGATTTTTTTATTTAGGCAAAATAGAAATTTTAATTAAAATAAAAAGGAAGTACAAGACTGGGGGGCATGAACCTGACCCAGAAAACCACAAACACAAACCCAAACGGGTGATACAACAAATCAGTACACAAGTGGTATATAAAAACACTTACATAAAGGATCCTCGAGTAACTTTTTGTTGTTAGTCCCAACGTCAATCATCACAGGAAGTACCTATTAGAAGAACGGGGAAAAAATTCTTGGAATCTTAAAAGACATGTATGTACTATATAGAGCTTACAATAGAAGAACAATAAAATACATAATGCTACTGATGTAAAGGGGTAAAATAGCATGGTTATAAAGGTCAATCGTACCACGGCATTGATGGGAGAAATTACAAGAACTATATAATAGCCAAGCAAGATGGGAGAAATTAATGAATAGAATAACAAGTAAAATAACAACCAGAAGCCATGACAAAATTATTATTAAATTAAGCACAAAATAATCTGACTATTCTGGTTACCATCTTGTAGAATGAAATATTTTCCACAACTGAAATGTTTATTAATTAATATACAAATCAAATTAATGTGTTCCCTCAAAAAAAAAAAATCAAATTAATGTGTATAAGGTATAGCCCAAAGACAGTGAGTATTATACAAAACAAAAATTAGTTTCATCGTTGAATTGCGATATTTGATATTTTCTTACCAACAACTTAAAGATATTAACTAAATCATGAATTTTAACAGTTTTAAAGAACCGATTACAAAACATTGAGCAGCCACATACTCTTTGAGGATTTATGCCAGCAGCAGCAACATATAGATCAAGTTTCCCGATAGTAATGCCAATTCCTTGAACTCCAAGATCTCCAAGTCCCAGAATTCTGCTCCCATCTGTAACTACAATCATATCGACCTGAAAAGGATCAAATGAGATGTCGCCATTTGAAACTTCAATAAGTTATTGTCTACCGAAATATTATCCAAACAAAGGCCATAAAGAATTTAGAACATAAGAAAATGCTAGTGTTTAATCGTCTGAATACGAGTTAATGAACATGGAGCAAAAGTGTTTGAGAGAGAAAGGTAAGAGAGGATTTGATATTGATTACACAAAGAAAGAATAAAAGAACTTTAGATACGAAGTTTGCAAGAAACTAAGCTATTTACAAAGGATGTGGTATTTGTTTCACAATGATTAGGTAAAAAACAATAATCCTCTTGCAGGGGACTTCTCCTTCTCCAACTGAGAAAATCTAAGTTTTAATTACTGAAGAAAATTAACTGCTGATTAAAAGAAAAAGGACTGTATAATCCGTAAACCACGGATACGAAAACTCAACATCACTGAACCAACCTGAACAGCATGTTAGGCATATTAGCCACGAAGGGTTTCCACTGAACAGTTTAAGCATTTTATTGGATAGGTTGTAGACATTGTATAGCGTTGTCATTGTATCGGAGCTTGACAAGAGGTAATGATTTCAAATCGTTCCGCCCAAAAGCTTCTACTTAAATTACATTTTTCAGCTAATTAAATTAATATATTCAAGGTCCACACATAACAAACTGGAAGAGAGAAAAAATGCCTTCTAGGATACCCAATAAAGTACTGGCTAAAAATTTGTAAAGGAAATGGATTTAAAGACCTGCTCAGCTGGCCAGTTATAGACCATGGACATCATTTCTCCACGATCCTCAGCACTGAAATACATTCCTCTTGGTCTTCTGAACAGACCACTATAGTTCTGACATACAAGACCTACTGTTGGAGTATATACTATTGGTGCATATTCCTCAATGTTGTTGATCAAAACCTGACATTATACAGCATGTCATTGAAGCAGATAGTATTATGCCACAACTTATATGCATGATAATGTTTTATGCTGATAAGTTGAAATCCTATTACTATCATGCTATTCCAGACTATAAGTTTCAACTTATTTATTTTTTTGGCATAATTTTGTAATAGGATTTCATCTGTACAATAGTATTCTAAATGCAGATGTTCGTGTATAGAACTCCATGCTCAAATCTTGAAGCAAAACAAATGCAGTTGTGGCCTGTTTTATTTATTTAAGCAAAAAAAATGTATGCAAAGGCATCACAATAGAGAACGGGGTCCCAACTATGTAATCACCTAAGACTGCAGGGTGAACAAAAGACTAATTGGCCACTAATACTAATAAAAAAACTAGACAACAGAAATGTCAATAAACAAAAGCTTAAATGATAGTCACGCCTATAGCATATCATTTTATCGCAACCACCTAAGCAATTTTACATTACTGTAAATCATGGAGGCCTAGATCATTGCTAATCTTTTGGCAAGCACTGCTAGAAATTGACCCCAATATCGAGATCAAAAATTTATTCAGCCTAGAATTGTTTGTTATCAAAATAGTGCAATAAAAAACTCTGGACATACTTTATAGTACATAGTCTCATTTCTGTCATGCAGTCGGTTTAGTATTCGCCACTTGGCCAGTGCATTAGGATCAGAAGGTCCATCTCTTGCTTGAACTTCAAGCCTTTTCAGATCAACCACTATAAACGCAAAATTTATAGAAATAGTTAATAAAAAGCAGAACAGCGCACAATTGAAAAATTACCGACAGAAAAAGTAATAAACAAATGTCTGTTACTTTTACATGCAAAAAAGTCACATTATATCTTCTATAAACAGATAAGATAACTGAATGATGGAAAACCCTTGATTTGAATGGCCTAATTCCCATTCAAAGGCAATATGGACTCAATAATTAACACCACCACTAGCAAGAAGAAGAAAAATTACTACCAAACAAACCCACATTCATTATATACTGTTAACATTGCATGAGACCAAAGAAAATAGAAAAACATACTGAAACGCTCAATCTGCACGTCAGGAGACACAACATTTGGAGGAAGCAGTCCTCGTAGATCAAGACGATCTCGTTCTGTCATAGAAAAGGCTGTTCCCTATATTCAAACAATCAAAGTACATATATTACTAAATCAGACTGAAAGTTATTAGGAAATGAAAAACATATCCACGATTGGAAGAGTAAGTGACTATAAAACTTGTAGCAAAAGCACACAGCAATCTTCGGCCTGTTACTTAAAAGAAACCTAGGCAAAATATCAGAATGAAGAAAATGGAAGTTGCCTGAAATTTCATGTGTACTTTCTAGCATCATGTAAAATAAGCAGAAGACTAGCACAACTTATGTATGGATTTCAGCTACTAAAGAAGTGTTTTCTATTAGATACTGAGGAATATAAAAACATTATTTACAAACATATATGCATCAAAATCTGCTATTGACAAGATGAATGATAAATAACCTGAAAACATTTCCTAGTCACTCACTTAGTAATGTTTTAATTCCCATATCTTATGACCCACTTGGGTTGGCCTAGTGGTATTGGCTTGGGACCTGGGAGTGTGCTCCTCCTCAAGGTCTCAGGTTCAATTCTCCCCGGTGCCAATTTGGGTGGGCTAATTTAGCTTATTCAAAAAAAATCCCATATCTTATGTTTCCAATGTCAATACCTAAGCAGAAAATCACCAAACTGGCATCAAAATTTACTGCCTTTGAAATGAAAGGCTGTGTTGAATAAATGTTTCCTTTATTAGGACAGGCTATTTCCTTTATTTATGTTTTAATCTATACAGATTTATTTCCTTATTTCTTGTTGGCAGATTTACTTCCTATAATGTGGCCTAACCTTTTGAATTGTGACAACTTCAAACTTTCCAACACTTTGTTAGTCAAAAACCACCCATCATTCTACCACTATACAATCAAACATGTCAAATACCATGCCTCTACCTCCAATTGATCTCCAAATCTTCCATTGGCATACTACCTTGATGGGATGAATCATCTGAAGTGAGCTCATGCTATGTGCACTACCCTTAAAGGACGTTCAAGGTTAAACTATAATGAAAGGACAACTCCTAGGAAGGATGACCAGCAATTTGAATTGTGGGATGATGAGGACTCTTATCATGACATGCTTTAGAACTCTATCTCGACTTAGATTAGCATGAGTTGTGCGTTTATTTCCCTAGCCCAATAAATTTGTAACAATCTTTGCCAGCCTTTTTTGTGAAATAAAAGATTACAACCTACTTTGAGTCGAAGACAAAAATGTTGGCTACCAAGCGGGGCTCAATTTCAGTCGCATAATATTATAGAATGCTTAACAGCATACTGGTTGAATTCGAACAGCACCAAAAATTATTTTTGACAAATTATTGTTAATTCAGTTTTCTATTTATATAGATTGATTTCCTTGGTTCCTATTGTTAAGGCATATCTACTTTCTGTAGTATATCTCTATTGTAGACGATTAATCGATAGCATCATTCTTCATTGCGTAAACCACAGCACAAAAGAAAACAATATCGAACCATTGAAGCCTCCTTAACTATATTATTCTGACAGAAGCCCTGTTTGCACAAGATTATTTTCACCTCATTTGTGTTTCTCCATAATAATAAATAACCACTTCTGCAACATTTTACACTTGTTTGAATGAACATAAAACAGTATATGAAACTCATATAAGTTGTTTTCAATTCTATGTCCATTAAAATAATCCTTCTTTGTGAATCAAAAATTAAAATGCCTGCAGCTACTTTTCAGAATAAAAACTGTCTATCCAATCATATTCAGCTTAATTAAAACTAGAATAAAACTTAGATGCAGCTGCTTAAGCGCAATTTTACTTTTCTTCAATTCCAATTCAACATATGAATTATATAATAAATATCCCATTGTAAAAGTAGGATTATTTTAAATTCAAATTTAAGTGAACAATTCATCCACATTACAAATCATAATTAGTGAACATCACAAATAGCACGTGAGTTTTTTTAACTATCCTATAAAAACATCCCTTTAGTCAAGCAACTAAACAAAAATTAACACTTCACCTTCCGAAAAATGGTGTTCTGAAACTCATAAATGTTGTTTTCAAGTTTAGTTTTTCTTAGAAATTAAGTCACTACAATTAAAAATGCCTGAACTTATTCTTCACCATAAAAACTGTTTATCCAATCATATTCAGCTTAATTAAAACTATCCCAATAAAACCATTCCTTCAATTCAAGTAAATAAATAAATATAATAAACCATCAATTAAATCCCTAAACTATCACTCTCTCCGATTTCGTCCCTAAAGGATATAAATATAATAAGTAGTCCCATAGTGTGTATAAAATAAAATCCATCAATTTCGTCCCTAAAGTATATGAAAATCCGTCAATTTAGTGTAACATCTAAATTAACATATTACATATACTTTATGAACTGCTTATTAATACATTTATATAGTGACTAAATTGGAGAGACAGTAATAGTTCGTATTAATCATCTGCCATAAGCTAGCTTATCAGCTACCCGCTAATTTTTACAAAACAGAAGCTCTAAATGAATTTTATGGAACACTATAAGCTACCTTATCAGCTACAGCTATATGCTATTCTTTATTAAAGAGAGTAAATAAATAAATAAAATCAACAGTTGACTTTGAATTATGAACAAGTTGTTATTCATCCATTCAAATTAACTAGTTTTCAATTCAATTCAAAGTAGTAATACAAAACTAAAAACTCAAATGAAGAGAATATTACGCACTTTATTGAACCAAGGATCGTGAAGAATGTCGAGACTCCGTTTATGAACGATAGTAGGACGATGACCTTCCATCGTAGTGAAAGATCGCGACTGAAGGAAGTAATCGCCGCCGGTGAGGACGTGGCGTTTGAGTCGTTGAAGTAACGGGGACGATGATGATCTCGCACGGTTCCA
>Ga0315915_1000918_pt1 | contig 33696 bp, 20 predicted proteins | sample MpolbnodulesMG_FD_207738 | JGI IMG/M metagenome (GOLD analysis project Ga0315915, IMG submission 207738) | Medicago polymorpha root nodule microbial communities from Los Angeles, California, United States - branched nodules | ecosystem: Host-associated > Plants > Roots > Nodule | place: USA...
TAGAAAAACAGAGTATGTTATGTTCGTATTGTTTTGTGAATACCTCTGATTGTATATCAAGTATTCAAAACCTTATTCAATTCTTTGTAATTGTTAAGATAAGTCTCTTTCAGTAGTGATTGAGCAAAGGAAGTCTCTTGGAGTTGTCCTTGAGCAAGGAAGTCTCTCTCTTGTGTGATTGAGCATAGAAGTCTCTTGGAGTTGTCCTTGAGCATTGAGAAGTCTCTTTCTTGTGTGATTGAGCAACTTGTAATCCGACATTACATTTTAATGGAACTCTCCTTGGAAGTACAAGGGGGACAGGACTACTTCCGGCTTGTGGAAGGAACCTGTATAATTGCTTGTGTTCTTTCTTTCTCTGTTCTCCTACTATTATCCGCTGCACTACGACTCTGAACTCAACTCAGACTCTGAACTATTTCAGACTCTGAATCTGGGAACAGTTATTCAGAACATAAGAAAGAAGTTTTTGAAAACACAATTCACTAATGTTTTTTTCCATGAAAAAAGAGAAAGATGACAGAGAACAAAACAACCACAATCTTGTACACCTTCCGATCATTAATATAAATATGAATTTTTAGATTCATTGAATAAATAATGTATGTGATCTATAATAGTGACTGAAGGAGGTTTTTGTTATTAGTCAAAACCAATCTTATGTAGGCCAAGTTAGAGATGCGTGTTTAACCTAGCAAACTAAGAAGTGCACATTTTCTCAAAAATTGAAATTTTAAGTAATTCCTCTCCAACCATGGGTGAAATGCAAGTGATATGAATCAACTATATACTATAAGCTTAAGCTATTTTGTTTTAAGGAAAAGCTTAAGATATTAAGTAGAAAAGATAAAATAATGGTTTGTTAATAACATTATTTTTTTTGAAATGGCAAATTTTATTACGTAAAATCTGCACAAGAAGCGCAAAGGCCAGCAGAAACAACAATAAACCGGGTGCCGTATATAGACGGAACACCCTAACCAAAAAAACCACCAAAAACCAGAAAAAAGGGGAGGCACAAACAGCAGACCAGAAAGCACAAACAAGCCTCACAAACAGCAAAACCTCCCTTCCCAGGCCAGATAGCAGAAAAGGCCCAGGCAGAAAACAACACTCCCCGCACCCCCCCTAAGACAGCAGTACTATTACAGATAGCAGAACAGCTGCATAGGGGGAAAAACCAACAAAACCTGCTGTGAACCCAGAGAGCACAGCTCGAAAAACACAGACGCTCCCCCCTTAAAAACTACCTCCTTAAGCAATCACCAGATCCCAATTCCACTCGTAAAATAGGCAAGGCGAAACCTTCAATCTCGTCAACACTCATCTCCAAGACAACTCCTTGATCTCTTCCACCATCTTCTCCACATCTTTTGAATGATTCTCAAATATCCTTGCATTTCTAGCTTTCCATATCACCCTAATAATTACGTGCCAAACTAACCAAAACCCTTTCCTCATCTTCTTACCTCTTGCTTCCCCACTCCAACATTCAAGGTGAACAAACAAATTATGAGGGATTAGAAAGTTAAACCGAAGCCAATCCATGATTTTCCTCCAAATCTTAGAAATAACACTACAATGCAAGAAAAAATGCGTTGAAGATTCTACTCAAGCATCGCAAAAAACACAATTGGTTGAACTTTCCGGATCCAAATAAATTCCGAATGGCAAGATTCCTCCTAGTAGGAATCACGAAGAAGTTTCCAAGAAAAAGTCACAACTTTTGACAGGGCCAGGCTTTTCTAAAGGTAACCAAACACCTTTTCCTCCACAGGGTTCAAACCATCCTATAAAATTAACAACCCCTCCAACACCTTGTACATTGAGCTTACCGAAAAGACTCCATCATCCCCCAATCTCCACTTCCACCCATCCTCCTCATGAGACACCCTCCAATCCCCAATCCTAACCATAAGGTTAGTAACTAACTCCTCCTCCCAAGCGAAAAGGTTTCTACGCCAAGTAAGGACCCAATTCCAATACAAGAGTACTCTTGACTTGAAGTCAGTGTTGTCAACGGCTCTATAGCGCTAGTGTAGCAGAAACTAAACAAATTGTCATCAAATAGTGGCTATAGTGGTCGGTGTTATAGCACTGTTAGGTAGCAGAATTTGAACCAACCGCCGTTTTCCATGATCTGTGATCGACAACAGTGCTTGAAGTGTAGACAATAATCAAGCTCAACCCTACTTTGTCACGAAAATCAACTATTATTGCTAAAATAGGGGCAGCTAACATTCATCTTTAGACCCTTTTTCATAGGTTCTAATATCATGACATAAACTAACTGTCCCAAAAGCTATTACAATTAGGTGAAAACACATGAATGGTGTTATATATTATTGATGTCTAGAATTAAGAACGAAAGCCAGGAGTTACGTATTTTAGCTTCCTTCGATAAGATGTGTAAAAATGATTATAATCCAAATGGATAGAATAACTGCATATCCAACCAAGCTACTGGACAATTATACCAAGCCACAAGTTATCTTCCAAGATTGAACATTCTCAAAAGCACTTTATATATACTTAAAAAAATTAGCAACTGCACCAATAAAGCAGTAATGCTAAATCAGAAACACTTCAATAGTGTTTCATGCTGCCTTGTACTAGGGAAAACAGACATCAAAGTTCAAAGCTGCTTTTTGGCATACAAATAAAAACAAGTGTAACTAAAGCATCATTATTCATTAATCAATACTACTTCTTAGCAGATGATTTCTTCATGGTATGATTAAACAAACGACATCAATGAAATTCATATCTTTCACAATCATGATGCTCACATTTATTGTGTTAACTTTGGAGAAGAACAATGCTTTGTGCTGAACCATGCTTGTGCTTCTCGTTGCAAAATATGACACGGCCTATTGCACTTGTTAAAGTGTCGAACACCAAAACTCACACACACAAATACGAGGTTTGAACTCAAATAAAGCTATTCAAACAATATCAACATCATTGTTGTCAAAATCCCGACTTAAATCCTAAAATCCAGTATTTTACGTCTTTCCTCACCTTCAACGACTCAAATCCATAGTAGAATCCTATAATATGCAAAATCCATCGATTTTGATTGCAATTTTACGATTTCTTATAAACTAAGTCATTTGTGACTATATACCATTTATAACATATATTTAGTATTATTATTTTTTGGTAAAATCCATTGATTTTGATTGCGATTTTACAATTTCCTATATCAATTCTACAAAAGTCCTTGAGTAAAATCCTTCGATTTTGATTGCGATTTTACGAGTCTCGATTTTTTTATTCCCTTTCGACCTGAAGTAAAGTCCCGATTTTGACAACCTTGATCAACATTATCAATTGAACTACTTCTTGCAATTATTTACATTACACTTTACCATTTTTTAATAAAAAAAATAAACAATAAAAAAATTGACAAAAATAAATTATCCCATTTCATTAGCAACAATAGTTTCAATACATGTAGGAATTTTGATAAATAATCAGAAACCAACTAAAGATGCGGCCTTCCTAACTAAACAATATATAAGCAACTTCTTTAGTTTGTTTTCTAATAAACTCAACATACGAGTTTTTGAAAAAGAAAAGAATGTACTTCTACAATATCTGATTATAGCACCAAAGTCAGATTCATCTCTTGTTTTTTTTTTTGAAGAAGCCAAAATGATATATATTAGTCAAAATGGTTCAACTAGCACAAGGTGTGCCAAGAAAACCACCCAAAATGAGTACAAAGTTGGTAACATGTTGCCTTACATCTCGACAACAAACAAAAAGAAACTAAGATAAGACTACTTCCTAATACCCATACATAATAAAGGGTTCCGCCACCGGTCGTTGTTAAAACTATTAAAGACTCTTTTTGGATTTATCTTAGTATAAAGTAATCCTAAAGTACTCTTTCATTAACATTGAGAATGTGTGAGATCCATTTAGTTTTAGCCAAAATAAAACTACCTTCCTTCAAAAAAAAAAAAATTATAGCACATTTATTGTACTCTATGCAGAAAGAGAACTCAACAAACAAACACTCCACAATACTACTGAAACTACCCGGAATACTTTCATAAAAAAAACTTTTTTAATTTTCTAGTAACTTTTTTTTCAACTGATCACGTTCAATTCTATCTCTTCCATATATCGTATACACTCATGGCATTTAAAGACAAGTTTTTAAAGAAAATAAAAACGGTGCATAATCCATCAAGGTACCGTTGCCTATAATTAATCAAAGGGTAGATTACTCTGATCTCCCTTGAAGTCTCTTTAAATGACACAAACATCCTCTCTAGTTTCTTAATTAGTATTAACCTCCCTTGGTGTTAAGCAAGGTTTAACTTCTGTCAAATTATATTAAGGAAAAAAAAAAACAAAAAAGCACTCATGTTAATGTTGTCTTTTCATCTCCTCAAAGCCCAAAATTTTCATTCCTCCATGGAAGCAACACAAAAGACATGAAGCTCACGTCTGTCTCTTTGATTCTTGTCCATTCCATTCTCATACCTCATACATCATGCTTTTGTGGATATATATTTTCTCTACTCGTTTTGCTGGCATCGAAATCCAAGATTAAAAAAATGTAAATTTCATGGTACAATTTATTTGAATATTAAGTTCGTCCCAAGCCCATTTGCCTTTGGAATAATCACAAGCTTCAATTGGTTGAAATTTTTGTGAATTGTTGGGAGGAATATGTGACAAGAAATCAAAGCCAAAAAGACCTTTCCATTAAAGGTACAAAAAATGGCTAATAGAACGGGGAAGAAAAGGTTAGAATTAGAACTGTTTGCAAATTTTTTTTTAGGTAAGAATTGTTAATTTGCAGATATTCTATGGTTTAGTAGATGAAGATTATCATAACTAGAAATAGAAAAAGTAGTGGCTTTACTTTTAACGGATAATTAACGATGTTAAGTTGTAAAGGGAGGTATCTGTCTAATTACGAGACTTTAGGCGAGGTTAATGTCTATTATAAAACTAGAGGGGGTATTTGTTTCATTTAAAGAAAACATCGAGGGAGGTTAGTGTAATTTACCCTTAATCAAAATTAATTATTGTCTTAAAAAGCATATGCCAAGACGTACCAAAAAAAAATACTCTGATGAAGAAAATAATAATGATGAATCAATGTAATAATGTTCTATATTATATTTAGAGAAACAATTCAAATTATCTTCAAAGTAATAGTACTTGAAAATGGTATCGCATAAAATAAGAAATAAAAATAATAAAATCATTATTATATTTTATTATCAATATTTGTTAAAATCATCAACATATACTTTAGGTGTAGAAATGTCATTCAGCTACCTATACCCGACAATTCCAACTTATACAATTGTAGGATTGGTGTCCTACCTCAAAGAATGAATTGTATAGGTTGGAACTATCGGGGGCTGGGTAGCCCGAGAACAGTTCCAAATTGAAAGGACCAAGAACAACAAGAGAAATGACACAAAGGAGGATGATGATGAATATGGGAATGTTATGATTTTTTTGTATGAGACTGAATTGTAAGGTTTGTGTTTGATCACCCACCCACGACACACTTTTTATATTGCTCTTCCAGGAGACAAAATCCCCTGTAATCCTCCCAATTATTTGGACAACGAATATCACTCATAATTCTTGAGACTAAGATAGGCAGGCAAGGATTATTCAAGATCAAAATCCTTAAATGTTTGACTTAGGTAATCAGAATATTAAACACTTATGATATGATATCTCACAAATGACATGACCATATTGATTTGTGTTGGTGATGGAAAAGGAAATGAAATCCCTTCACTTAACACATGGATTTCAGATCAAGTCCAAATACCAAAGAGCAATAAGTGCCATGTACAAAAGAATCACTAGAGGAGAAACGCAACTACAAGCTTTTAGTTTTTAGGCACTTCCACTCAAAATTTCAAACTAATAAACAAAAATTTATATGAATAACTTAATTTTTGAGGAAATATAACATCAAAATATTCGAAAGGCCATGATACATTTTAGGCTAACTGATGTTTTTTTTACATAAAAAAAATAAAAATATTTTATTAAGATTTATTAAAAATATGAGGGACCGGGTTCACTGTTCGCATTAGATAACCCTTTTTAAGGACATTAGATAACCCTATATTTTTTTTTGAGGGAAACCGAGTATAAATCTTATTACAATTATTTATTTATTTTGGTCAAATATACAATTTTTTTTAGAGGATCTCGATACAAATTATTATTATTATTATTACTATATTTTTTTTCAACAACATACAATAAAATCAAGTTTTCTATAATTTTCGTTTTTTTAGTTTTATCTTCATTTTTATTTAATTTGCAAGGATACTAAGTTTTAGTAGAGTCATTTATTAAAATTTTACCATTGTTTTAAACTATTATATTTATTATATTCTTTTTTACCTAATAAAATAATTTATTTTAAAAAAAAACACATAAACTTTGTAACTTCGTTATTTTTTCGATACTTTTTCTATGGAACGTATATTCTACATTATACTATATAGATAACAAATTAGTTTTTTTTTTTAGGTAAAATGTAAGCGGCATATCATACTAGTGGTTTTCTTCTGTTTCTCTTTAAAAAGAAAAAAAAAAAAAAAACTTAAATGTTTGTTTGTTTGTTCACATTTGTTCGTTTCCTATATTGTCTTTTTTTATTTTTTTTCGTTTTGTTATACCCACCCTAAGAACAACATGGAGGATGAGGCCAATAAACCATATGCATGAACACAGCAAAACAAACATGCAAGCTCACACATTGCATTGCAAACACAAAACCCTAACCATCATTCTCGTTAATTAACAATATCTTTGTTATTCTGTTTTTTCTTTTTTAATATATATTGTTAATGTTAATATGTCGTATTCACAATCCTTATTATTGTTAACCCAATTCTTCAATTCTCTCTACCCTCCTAATTTGATCTTTTCGTAATTCCTAGTCCTTATATACATCATGGGTTGTGGCATCTCAACCATGGGCGCAAATCATGCCTCCAAGGTTGGACGTCCTTGTTACATCGGTCGATTACGTCATCATCATGCCATTGTTCCACGGCCCATTGTAGACAACAGCAAGAAATATAATGATGATGATGATGGTGATGATCAAGAAATGACAAGGAAGAACGAAGGGTTCAATGAGAATGGTTTGAAAGAGAAAAAAATTGTGGTGGATAGAAAAGATCAAGAGGAAAGGGTTGAGTTTATTAATAATGAGAGACAAGGAAAATTAGAGCAGGATAATGTTAGCAATGGTCTAAAAAATGTTATTACAAATTATGGAGAGGGGGAGAATAATAATATTAATAATGATAGGGTTGATTTTATTGGACCTGGATCACCAAGTTTTAGAGAATATTGTACTGATTATGATTCTGTGGATAGAAGTTCCATGGTAGATTCTAATGATTATACTGAATCTGGAGAAAGCATGAAGAATAGTAGTGAGTAATATGACTCTTGTCATGTGATTTTTTAATTATATTTTCATCTACCGTTTAATTTCATATGATTAATTATGTTAGTTTGTTTAGGTTATGATTCCAAAACTTTATTTGTAATAATTAATTGTTAGTTAGATGTTGATTTGTATAAGTTGTCAATGGATTCTAACGTTGGTTCATTTTCTAGGTGATGAAGATTCAACAAAACCAGGAAATGAGAAAATTAGTCATTCCAACAAGGTATATATGGTCATGGAATCTGTACCTTGTTTGTCTCCCTTTTGTTTTTAGGGTTGGTTATGTTAGCAACAAAACTGTAAAACACTTTTTTCAATACAAACTATCTAATTGATTGAAAAATTTGCTCGAAAAATTTGATTGAAATTTGAATGAATATTGTTAAATTTATATGAGACCTACACATGTGTCATGCACTTCAATTGATTTATCTTCTTCGAAAGTATCTACACAAAAAATTCAAATTTCACCAATTTTCCGTATATCATTTGATTGCAGGGTTTACTCATGAACCTTTTGGTCCTCAAATCAAGACTTGACATCTTTACAAAAAAAAAACATTCAATTTCATTTCTACAACCTATTTGATAGCTTAGACTTCGTAGTCAATTTGTTTTTTTTTTTTGAGGGATTAATGAAGTCAATTTGTTGTTTTTTATAGGAAAAAAACTTGTTTATTCATGATTAAAAACTGGAAGAAGACTATTTGGCCTTGAGCTCAAATTTTAATTAAGATCTAGGTGTATATATCCTCTTTAAAAAGTGAATATTTTTTTTTTTAAGAAGCTAAAATAGAATATATTACTGAAAGCCTGAAAATTTCAGCACAAGGAGTGCCGAAACCCAGCTGAAAGAGTATCAATTACAATAAAAAACAAATGGGGAACAAAAACAGGAATTAACCAAAAAAGAAAGCTACCCTGTTACATAATAATTCTCAAGCAAGGTAAGGGATTTAACCACCATGAATAGTAAGAGAAAACAAAACTAGGGTGATTTGCTTTCAGCCACCAATAAGATTGAAACTTAACTTTATCTAGCAATTGATTTATCGAAGCTTCTGTTTGGTGAAAAACACGAGCATTCCTTTCAAACCAAATCACACACACACAAGATAACCATATAAGATGAAAAGCGGAGCGATTGTTTTTTGAGAAGCCTCCTAAGGTGTCAAATTGATATAAATGGTCTGGCACATGTTCAGGAAACACTATGTGGTAACTAAGCCAGTGGGAAATACCGTACCAAAGTTTACCAAAAAAATCACAAGAGAGGATTAAGTGCTCTGCATCCTCCATCTTACCGCATCCACCCACACATAACTGAGCATTTGGAAGTAAAATGTGTCTTTTAATTGGATTGGCCGTTGTTGGTAATCTATTCCGCAACAGACACCAAGCAAAAAGACTAATTTTCAGGGACACTTCGTTGTTCCAAATTTCTGACGTGTGAGTTGCTGACAAGTTGTTGCTGGTTGGTGTCAACAGATGGTTATAAGCACTTGTGACGTTATAAGTGTTGGAAGCATGTTAAGTGTCAAATCCACCTGTCAGAATAATTAGGCTGCAAAACAATATTAGTTAAAATATCACAACACTCCCGCACATTCTCCTCTCCCAAGAAAACAAACGACGCGCCACTTCCAAGCTTCCCCCTCTTCCCCCCACCCAAGCGAATACATTTCAGCCACCGTTGTCATTTTATTATAAGCAAGATCAAAAATGCGGCCAAAACTATTCTTCAAAACTAACCCATCAATCCAAGAATCCCACCAAAATAAAGTATGAGAACCATCGCCTACCTTTCGCCCAACATTATCATCAAACCACCGCCCACCCCCCACACCAACCCCATTTTTTATATTAATTAATTATTCCACCAAACAGAGTTAAACCGCCCCTCCTCTGCGATTATACCTCTTACCTCCCCATATCTACCTGCTAAGACTTTATATCACAAACTCCTATTTTCAACCCGCATACGCCAACACCATTTACCAAGTAATGCCAAATTAAATTCTCGAATCCTCCGCACTCCTTTTTGGAACAAATAGTATCCCAGTTAATCCAAGAAATTTTCCTAACCTCCCCACAGCCCCCCTCCAAAAAACAATTAAAAATAGATTCAATAGAGGAAATGTTTTGAAGAAGGAAAGAAAGTAGACCGGAAGAGAGGACAAGACAGACTTTAGAAGAACTAAACGGTCACCCAAAGATAGATTTTTACTCTTCCAACCCGATAATCTGGATTTAATACGATCAATCAAGGGTTGCCAAAATTTTAATTTGCGAGGATCACCGCCTATAGGCAGCCCCAGATATAGAAAAGGAATTATGCCCAATTTACAATGAAGAATGGAGGCTGCCTCGGCCAACCAAAAATAGAGATTTCTGTTTCCGAGATAACTCAAACAAGAAGTTTTTGTTTCTGAGATAGATAGACAGACAGACGCACACGCCGAAAGATTTGTGTTTTATGCTACCCAATTGGTTAAACTTTGTTTTTATTCCTTTTTAACAGGAACCTGATACGAAAGAGAGAAGAGGACGAGGAGGATGTAGGATTGCTATGCATAAAGGAAAGGCGAGAGGAGGGAGAAGGAATCTTCTTAACTTTGCTTGCTACAACGCTAGCTCTCAGTCTCATGCTGAAGGTTCTTTCAACAAAATAGTTGCAAAAACTACATAAGAGCAAAAGATTAACAAAAGAAAAACATAACATGTGATGTTTATATGCATGTAGAATTTAATGGAATTTTGATTGTATTGCCAAAATCAATTCGTGATGTATAGTTGTGAATTACATGACTGTCTGTTACTACACTCCAACTTCCTTAATTAATTTCGTTGCTTATAAAAACAATCCTCGATTTAGTATTTTGTTTATATGTTTATCTTTTTAATTGTTTATAAGATTCAATAACAAGATTTTTTTTTTAAGAAACAAGAAAATTATTCTTGTAGTTAATTATGATTTTAGTCTACAAAGTTATGCTGATATGATTGGTTGCCTTCAAAGAAAGAAAAAACGGTTTTAAGGAGAGAGATATTATATTAAATGAAAGATAGGTAAGAGACGTGACTCGTATACTCAAATTTTTAAGGTATTAGGTGGATAAGTATTGTCAAAGCCTTTTGATGATCCTCATCAGTTAGTTTGTTGTTCTTTCCGACACTCTTTTTACTCTCAGGGTGGCAAAATAAGTTAATCTACTTTATTTTGACCCACATCGCTATCAACTCGTCTACGGTGTAGTGGAGCGAGGAAGACCATTAATCCGCTTAAGTAGGTGGGTTGAAACCTCCTTCCCACCTCTTGACGGGTTGGCGAGTTGATTTGTTAATAACATAACATATTAAGCATATTAATTTTTAGGGAAAATTGCACTCACCTGCCCTAAGTTTTCTTTAAATGACACAAACATCCCCTTTAGTTTTAAAATAGGCATCAACATCCCTTAAGTTACCATTAAATAGATAAATATTTCCCTTGTCTCTTAACTGCAGTTATCTTTCTGTTAACATATGGATGTGAAGTTGAAGTTGTCACCGTCTTCATTTACCATTTTAGTGATTTGTCTATTTTGAAAATATCATCTTCGTACTGAACCGTGAAGCTTACAAGCTAATTTAGAAACAAAATTTACAAAATGTGAGTTATACAAATCCTTTCAGCTCTTTTTTTATGTTTGTTTAATGTTTTACAAATCCTTAACTTGGTTGGAAACCTCTGCTGTGTTTGGAAAAAGAGGTTAAATGGGACTTCAAGTTTAATTTTTATTTTGTGTAAAAGTTAATGTTGATTATCAGAATTTAAAGATAAAATTGGGAATGAATACAAGGGAAGGGGGGGAATAGGAATGGATGCATGTATTAGATTTCTACAAGTGTTCAGACTAATTAGTATGAATCAAAAATGAGTTGAAGAGTAGTACACCGACACCACAAAAGTGTTCTTAATTTGCTTTAAAAAAACTGTTTGCAATCACCGAATAATTTGGATGAATATTAGCCATAATTGATCCCTCCAACGTACATGGATTCAACCATTTAGGATTGAAAAATGCATAGCAGGGCTACTTATAGTATTATTAAGTTTTTTGAGACATGTTTTTTTCTCTAAACTAAACCGATGGTTAATAGAGTTAACTTGAGGGGAGGTTAGTGTATTTTTGGAACTAGAGGGGTGTGTGCCATTTAACCAAACTTCGGGGGAGATCATTGTAATTTTCCCAAATTTTTAAGAGAGATTTTCCGTTAAAACTGAAGATTTTTTTTTTTAATTTAGCCCATTAAATTTAATTGTAATCTAGCAATAATTACATAAGCATCGTTTGTGTTATAACAAAAAATAGGACGGGACAATTGAGTTTGGTCCATCCAAAATCGACTGACCTATGAGCAAAAAAAAAAAGGACAATGGACGGGTCCAATCGGTTTGAGCGAGTAGACGGGTTAAAGAAACAGTTTGTGTTGAATTAGCATGGGTGGTTCGAGGTGAAGGAATTAACACTGATAATAAACGTAACCTACCTGTACACTTAGACTATTACTTTTTCAACCATATGCCTTACAAGCACGCTCTGTAAATTTTCTAAAAATGCCCTTGAGCAATTCGGATTTTAAAATCCGAACTGAGTTTTTCCTTTGTTATAGTGTGAAAAAAATGAGTTCTTCACCAATTCAGATTTTTTCGGATTATATAATCCAAAAACTTCAAAAAAAAACAGGGCGTGTTACTTGATTTTATCAGATAATATAATCCGAACACCCCCTAAACACACTTTTTCAAGGGAAAAACAATTCGGATTATATAATCTGAACCATATCAGCACAAATTCTAAACACGTTTGTAACATGGATAGTCATTTTATGGACAATATTAATCTTCTAACTCTCATCCTTCTATTTTGGGTCATTGTTAACAGTTCTTAATCAAAAATCGGGTTTTCGGACTACTTGATCAGATTGCTCTGAAACTTTCCCAGAAAATCAGAAGAAAAAAAATCAAGGATCAAGATTCCCTTAGAAAGAACTTCTTAAGGGACTCCACCCCTCAAAATCCAAAATTCCATTGTTTGGACCCATTTTATATTTTTTAAAATTTTTCATATTCTTAGTAAAATCCGGAGAAAAAAAAATTGCATTAGTTTTATTTGATTTTTAGATTTTTTTTTGCGGTATTTATTTGACACGTTTTTAGCATTTTTTACTTTGATTTTTGTTGTATTTAAAAGCAAAATTCAAAACTGCTGAAATGTGAGAGATTCTGATTGCTGATTATACATAAGCAAAATTAGGATTATAAAATCCGAATTAATGAAAAATGAATTCAGATTTTAAGATATGAATTGCTCAATGGCATTTTTGGAAAATTTACAGGACGTGTTAGTAATGGATAGGGTGGGAAAAATAATAGTCGTACGCTTATTACAAAATATTGGACATACATAATTTAACACCCTTAGGCCCAAAAATTTTAGACTTTGCCAACCCAATCGAACACAAAGGTTTATGCTCTTCTCCCAACAAAAATCACTCGTTCCCAACTGAAATAACCATAATGCCCCTGCGTAAGTTAACTCGCGCTCCTTTGGCCGGTGGCGTGAGTTAACTCACGCAAGTTTGGCCGGTGGTCTATGCACAAATAACACGTTTTTTGGACAGTGGTCAATTATTCAAACTTGATTTTACACGTTTTTTGACTGCATTTAGTGTAGTTAAAACCTATGTAAGTCATTCCCCCTATAAATACTCTTCTAACCTTCACTATTTCTCACACCATCATCTCACATTCTCTCCTCCTCTTCCTTCTACAACAACAATGTTTTTCCATCCTTGACCTTTCATAGAAAGATGCCTCTTTGAAAATTTTAGGGATTGTATGAGCGGTCAATGGAGATGGCTACGCACCGCAAAGAAGGTTGACATTGAAGGTCTTTTTCGCATTAGACAAGAAACATACATTACGAAGAGGGTTTTTTTTTACCCCAAGAGGGTTGATTTCTTTTTACCCCAAGAAGTTTGGTTTCTTTGGGGTAAAAAGAAGCAGATTTAGTTTTACCCCAATAGGGTTTCTTATAATAGAAATTTTTGCTTTACCCCTTCACCTCCATATTCTTCTGAAGTAGATTTAATATTTCCCCAATCCCCCTTCCCTAGACAAGAAACATACCTTATTGTAAATGTATCAATTATATTAATAAAATGAGATTTTATGTGCTATATTTTTGTTCCTTTATTTTTGTTTGTATTTGTATTTATTTTATGATTGCGTATTGAATAAATACGTTCTAATAAAGTGAATTCGAATAAAAGTTGCGTATTGAATAAATAAATTCGAATAAAGACTAATTAAACCCAACATGAATTCGAATAAAATTTGCGTCTTAAATAAATAAATTCGAATAAAGTGGAACAAGTACACAAAAGAATTGTGTTGGCATTGAAGTGTCGTATACTTCGGGTAGAGATTTGCAATCTTCTTTGAAAACAAAAGAATGAAGAGAACACAACACATGTATTCTACAAAATCAACTATATAAATTCTCACATCAAATTCCCTCATATAAGATGAGTAATCACACATAGGAATGCATTCCAAGAGGTTGCTTTGAACTTAATTTTACTGCTCTGTCAACTGACAAGTTTCAATTGACAGAGGAGCATGATCAAGCTCAAAGGAACCTCTCAGAGGTGCATCCCGTCATCACAAAAAAGAATGCATTCCAAGAGGTTGCTTTGAATTGAATCTTACTGCCCTGCCAACGAACAAATTTCAATTGACAGAGGAGCACGATCCAATTCAAAGGAACCTCTTAGAGGTGCATTCCCTTCCGTGACACTCATCATATACAAAGGAATTCGATGTGAAAATTATATAGTTGATTATGTAGAATATATGTTGTGTTCTCTTAATCTTTTGACTTTTCAATGAGACTTGCAAATCACTACATTCAGTATAAGACACTTCAATATCTACATCTTCAGTAAACAAACAAGAATTAAACTTAAATTCCAACAAAATAAAGATAGTAAATAATAATGATGTTACCTACTCATAATCTTATGGCAGAATCAAATTGTTGAGAATATCTTCAGGCGGTCTCAGCAACGTGACAAACATATCAATCCACGGGAACATATTGTGCTACCAAAAAATCGAGAGCATGTTCCTCACGTCATCGTCATTTGTTAATTCTAGCCGAGTGAACATTATTCTCCCCTCGTCCAACGTTGGACGTTCATACCAAATGTAATTCACCCTCCTTGTGTCTTCGGGGTTGAGTCCTAACTTCTTTTTCTCAGTTTGACGTTGATGAATGAATCTTTTTCTCAGTTGTGGGTTCCCTAACTTCTCCAACAGTGCATTAGGTACGATTTTATTTTCGCTTGTTTGAGCTACATTAAGAAAAGCAACAAAAAAAAAAGATAAAGGTTGAACGATAAAGAGATAAAAATGTGAAATAATTTTCTTTGATTGATTGGATGTGCTAATTACAGTGTATAAACTAAGTATTTACAATAAAACTATTGTCTATTAGTCAAACGATGTGGCCTGCAAGGCTAAACCAGTGCTCGACTAATTTCACGGGTTATGTGTGAGTTTCCCTTGTTGAGGGGATCATGGCACCCCACGTTCGGCCGTCAGTCTCCTCCTTCACGGCATGATCTATTAACATGGTCCTTATGTGTAGCTCCACTATAATCGTGTCTCTTCTCTCATCCCTCAATGTGGTTAGTGGTGCTACAAACATAGAATATGAGTTTCTTGCGTCATTGTCCAGTCCCAATATGTCTTTACTCAGTTTGAGGTTTCTGCAACCCACACTACAGGTTAGAAGTCTTGAGAAAGAATCAGCTCCACTCGCTCGGATGCTTCAACATTGTCTAACCTTCCATCGACTGTCGTGACTCAATTTTTGGAATGGTGTACAAGAGCTGCAAGATCGTTGATTTCATTTCGATCTACCATTAATTGGAAGCAGACTGATTGATGTGAGTTAATTGTCTTGGACTATTGTTGTTTATTTGTGGACGAACGTCACCCCCTCCTACAATATGATTTGTCATTGTTTTAGAAGTTGGTGATTCAAATATCACAGAATTGGGCGATTATTCTTATGTTGCTCTGAGCTTGGCAAGTTTCTTCTTCTTTGTCTTGTTATTGTTTCTCCTACCCATTCTCTTGATTTCAGTGTCAAATCACATAAACAAAGCAAATCACAAAACAATACCAATCACTAAAATCATTGTAGTGTTCATCTATTGATGCAAGTCCCCAGCTGCGGCGCTACTTGAGAGACTTAAGTGGAAATCAAAGTATTATATTTACCGTATGCACATAGACTTGGTAATAATATAACCTTCTAGTTGTTTCTCAATATTTTAAGACTAGGGATTTGAAAAGTTGTTTGTTCGGTAACAAATGATGAAAATGGTAACTAAAATATCATCTTCAAGCATTAGAATCATAACTAACTACACCGATCTCAACGCAATGAGAAATTGCTACACATACTCATGTTAGCTAGTACAAAGATATGAAGAGAAGATGAATTTGCTTCAAACACTTGAATATCCCAGTTCCAATGCCTCTTGTAGATTGTGAACTTCCTATTGGGGAGGCATTGTTGGAAGACTCAATACCTTTGTAGATTCTTTGGATTTGTTTAACAACTTATCAGAATCCGACAAAGGCTGTCCAGCTGAGAAGGCCTCCTTAGAGCATAGGCAGAAAGGCACCTATTTCATTTACTTCTTGCACCATGGCATCTTCTATCACATCTGTTGATGAAAACCTTGGCATTGATAAGCGAAAGATCTCTAGCACACCCATGCCTACGCTTCACTCTGAAGCTATGGCAGCTATTGATGCTAGTGTCCAGGTTACTTTTGACAACATCACCTCTCATCCATCTATGTCGCAGCCTGTAACTACCAGATATGATAGTTTGATAAGTGACAAGCTCCCTTCAAACCAAAACTTGGTTCTAGCCTCTAAACCCTCTGTCGCGTCATTTTTTGGAGATCTAGGCTATTTGTTTAGCTTTTGACTCACTATTTAATTCACGACTGAACTTTTAAATTTTTCAAGAAAAGGGGAAAAAAGTTCAAATTACCCCATTTTGAAGATTTAGGGTTCGGGGGTTAGTTATATTAAGGGAAGGTGTTAGCACCCTAAATATTCGTAGTACTCTACGAGAACCTCTTGATTTCATTTAATTTTTGGTGCTATAACTTACTTGCTTTTGAAAATGGAATTGAATGGTGATTAAAAGAAAGAAAAAAAAACATTTTTATTTGCATTTTTTATTGATTTGGAAGGACATGGTTCTTTGTCTACGTATCCGTGACGGATCAAAACCTCATAGTTCGGGGTAGAAATTGAAGTTTGATTGGTTTTGTGTTTTTTATTAGTTTTGAAAAAGGTTTTAAAGTGAAAATCCAAATGGCAAAATAAGCTTGTTTGTATTTTTTATTTTAAAAGAAAATTACTCAAAATATGATTAAATTGATTGAAATTTGATTAAGAAAATAAAAATAAAAAGGGAATCACTTGTTTGTAAATCAAGGTTTATTATGAAAATGATTTTTTGTGAGTTTTTGGTTATTTGAATGTTTTTTTGTTGTTTTTACATAATAAATGAAAATTAAACTAACGGAGCAATAAAAATAAAAGCACGTAGATTTTTGTAGTGACGTTGGATCACCACAAAATCCCTAATCTATTTTTTTTTTGCATTTTTGGATATATATATATATATATATATAAAGCGGTAAAGAAATAAAAGGACACACACACACTTTTCTCATTTATATTGTTTACATTGAACCTAGATACATTCTAATTGCTGGAAAATAAATGACGTAAACTAAAATCCTAAATGATAGAAATAAAATGAAACACAAAAAATGCTAAAAAGTAAGAAAATAAAAGAAACTAAGAGAGATGGACAACCAAAGGGACTTTTTCGAAGGGACAGAAAAAGAGGGAGAAGAAAAGAATAGCTCGTCAACAAAAGCTAAATGAGGGGGAAGAGAGAAAGGTTCTTTGACAACTCAAGAGAAATTTTGGTGTGTTTTGAAGTGTGGAATGAAGGCTCTATTTATAAGTGAGGAGGTTGATGAGAATGGAAAAGTGGTTTAATGGTTTTTGATGGTGATTTGAATGGTGTTTAATGGTGAAATTTAAAAGAGGAATGTGAAAGTTGACACTTAAATTGGAAAATTTTGGACCTTGGACATTTTATTTTTGGACCTATTCTAAGTAATAAATAAAAAAGAAAATAACCTAAAAAACAAAATGAAATAAAAATAAAAATAAAATAAAAGAAGAAAATAAAATAAAATAAAAATAAAAAGTAGTAAAAAATAAAAAGTAGTAAAAAATAAAAAATAAAATAAATAAAAAAGACTAATAATAAAGTAAAAAAAGCGGGCCCGAGAACAAAAAAAAAGAGGCATTTTAAAATAACTCTCTGCCGAATTTTTCTCTGAAAAGTCAGAGAATATTCCGGATCAAGGGACATGTGACAGTAAGATTTTAGGTCAAAAATTGGGGTATGACACCCTCTCTCCATTCTGCTGCAGCCCTTAAAAGTGTGCAAATTCTCTCCAAATTTTGGGGGATGAAGTTGAGGAAGAGGACAATGATGACGCCATCCCATCAATCTTTGAGCAGCACTATCCAAGTCTGTCAAAGAGCACTAAGGCAGAGAAAAAGCAGAAGAAGCAGGTGAACAATGAGGACCCGTGCCCAAAAGGGTACCTCCAAAACCGACTTGGCATATAACAAATAGTTGGTTTCATTGCAATAGAATACTTGGGAAGTGTTATTTGCAACATCTTGTTCTAAGATAATGTTGATTCTATCTCATTAGGTGTTCAAAGAATTTTTGTGTACCCGAGTGTTTAACTAGTAGCTTCTGCCATTTCCCTGTTGTTGTTCTTTTAGAAGTTGCTTTGTTAGTTTAATTCTTGGAGGATTTGCACCCTCTTTTTGTTTTGATGTAAGCACTTTTGTTGTTAAGGGTTCTAGCCCTCTCCAGGTCTTTTATAGTATTTCTTTGCTTGATAAAAAAAAAAGTTTTAATACCTCTTGACTCTCACCCTCTGCGTGTTCTCCGTAGGATACACAAAATTATGATTTGAAGCTTTATTTAAAACTTCCTGAAAAGTGGAAATCCACCAAGTGAAATACTGCTCACTTAGCGAATGAACGTTTCTTCAAGTGGAAATCCAAATCATCTCTGAGGTCACTAAATGGCCCTAAATTTGCTAAGTAAAATTTTGCTCGCTTTGCAAGTTGCTCTTTGCAGAATGCCTCAACACTCTAACTTGATTCACTACCAGTTTTCTGCTGGTTTGTCGATTAAATTTTCTTGGCACATTCTACCTTGAACTCTATGACTTGATTTGCTTCTTGCTCACTTCCGGCTCCCCCAGCCAATGGTTCTATACTTTAAATCTTTATTCTTTTCATTCAAGCATCTTAATTACTAATTATGCTAATACTTTAAACCTAACTATCTATTATTTACAATAAATTTGCAATAGAAGACGAGATATCACACTTGGTGATGGATTTGTGAGTAGGTTCACGAGTGATCCTAAGACATCTTAAATGATTGTTGCAAAAAGAATCCTGAGGTATTTTAAAGGTATTCAAGATCTTGGATTGTTGTCTCCAAGGTGCAAATGAAGTGTGACAATTGAAAGTGGATCCATGATAAGTGTCAAATTTACTTATTTTGTAATATAAGTTAAATTAACCATCCAAATTGACAAGAATTAAACCTGAAACTTTGATGAGAAACACAACCTTAGATCCTAAGTTAATACCACCAGAACAACTCAAGTGGGCTGAAATGGTTACCCACTTACTTCTACATCTTTCCCTTTGATAATTATGTTTTTAAGACAAAGAATATCAAAGAATGTTGTTTTTAGAGCAATTTGCAAGGTAAATACGAGATTTGCTATAATACCTATCAAAACATTACTCGACGGTTTGGTTTGGTGGTGGAAACACAAATATCGCGTCTCAACGATTAGTTATTGTGATTTTAAAGAAGCTCAAAATAGTGGCTTTGGGACAAACGTATGTTTGCGTTGGTGTACCACAAAAACGAATAGAGCCTATTTATCTGCTGGTACCTTTTAAAAAAATTATCCATCGGTTATCAAGAAAATAAATACGTGATTTTTTTGGTCAAACAATATTTGTAAATATAACTTTAATGTTTTTTACCTTGTCAGAAAAACTTTAATGTTTTTAAATACATATCTGTCAATTAATTATTATTTTATTTATATTAATATTTTTTTATGGTAGCTGAGGTTTGAATCTCAGACCTTACATATTTTATGCATTGTCCATACACTAATTGAGCCAAGCTCAATAGTAATATACTATTATTTAAAAAAAAAAACCAAAAAAAGTTATTCAAAAAACAAAATTTAAAAAAATAGCGTTGAATGAAAAAATAGTTTTGCAAATAAAAAACCAAAGGATTTTGACCAAAAATAAAATAAAAGCAAGAAAGAAGAGAAAATGATAACGGCATTTAATGTGATACTAGCATTATTTGCTTTTCAAAAAAAAATAAAAATACTAGCATTATTTGTTTGACCAGGATACTGCCATATTTATATCATAAAAAAAATAAAAGGTGATGCTAATTGGTTTCCCGGGGCACTGGTTAAGTATGCAAAAAAAGGAACTTATTATCATAAAAGAAAACTTTGTTGACTTATTTATGGATTAATTACACAGTTTTCAATGCAATAATTACTATATAATTTCTCTTTTTAATATCCTTAACCAGTGCTCCGGAGACACCGGTTAACATTTCCCAAAAATAAATAATACTCCATCATATATAATATGGTACATTAATTTTTTTTCATGTTGACTAGAATATAACATAATAGTAGAATACTCCCTCAAAAAAACATAATAGTAGAATATTAAAACACAATATATTTTTTGACTGTATTAACTAAAACACAATAGACAAATATATGAAATCTTAACTTAATTTGAAGAGATATTGCATAATATTGATAGTCAACCTTTATATACTTTATTTTTCTGTTTTAAAGATGAATTTTTAGTCACTAGATTATTTGACAAAACATAAGCAATCTAAGATTCAAATCTATCAACTTATTCGTTGTATTTTACCGAAGTTTTCGATCAAACTCTAGATTATCAACACCATCTCTCTCAGTGTTCACACGTGTAGTGAAGCGTGCGAGTTCTACACTGTGCTTAGAAGCAAAACATTAGAGTGATTCTTTTTCGTTCCCATTTACATTTCTCTTTCTCTTTTCTGATCTACCTCACTTCCCTTTCTTTGACCATAATCAACACTCTGAACAATTTCACTTTCCTTGCCGTTTTGTTCCATCTCAGTGTCGTTTCATAGCTAGGTTTTCCAAAATGAAGTCCTCGCTTAACAAATTGAAGAGAATTGCACTTCACAAAACCGTTGGAAAAGAGAAGAAGGAGTTTCTTCCTTCCGTTAAGTTCGATGAACTCGCTCTCGCTGCTAAGGTTCTTCCGTTTCTATCTCCGTTACGATGTTACTATTTGTGATTCAACCATCAATTTAGCTTTATTAATTAATGTTTTAATTTTGATTATTGATTTTCGTTACTGTTTAGTTATAATTTGTGTTTTGATCTAGAATTCCTTAAATCATGCTTAGTTGTATAAATAAATACTTTGTTTATTATTTAATCTGTTAATTATTGTTTTAATCTTGAATTAGTGATCTATTTGTTGTAATTTGAGGGGTACTATGTTGAAATTTGTGAAAGATGTGTGGTATTTTCGTGCGAGATTTGTTTCGATCGGGTTTTTATTAATTTTAGTGGCATTATGAGTTCTGTTTTTCATTTTGCAGTATATGCAAGAGATGAGAGATTGTTATGATAGCTTGCTTGCTGCAGCTGCTGCTACTGAAAACAGCGCGTATGGTAAGATCTAATCTTCAATTTTCTGTTGATAGCTCATTTTTTTGGGTCTGTAGACGAAGTTACAGACACCACCTAAAAGGTTCCTAGTTCGAACCTGGGTGAAGGTGTCCAGCCTAACAATATTAGGCATTGTCATAATACCTAGGAATTGAATCTTCATTTTTTCCTCATGTATGTTTCTAAATATGCAAGTCACATATTGGAGCTTGGTTGTTTTCATGTTCAGTGGGTGCTCCAAACAGATGTCCATATGGTAGCAACAATTTTTTGTTTCTTACTGAACGGTTGTTTGGAATGTGTCTGCAATTGATTTTTTTTTATATTTTTTTTTTCTTTTGTTGGTATGAACCGGGCATCCTCTGTGCTTTAGTGCCAGAGACTCTGATCTCTCGAGCCGGGTAAGACCACAATGGGTGGCAAAGCTCTCCCTCAAGAGATTTACATTGTTGAAATTAACACTATATAATGTCTCCAACAATATAAGTTATATATTTACATTTCCAATTGCCATAGTCTATGATCAACATTCAGCATGGTCTTCTGCATTACAGGCAAAGTTCAGCATTTCTGTCCATTACATATTTGGAAAACAGCCCATGATGAAAATGCTGATCAAGCTTGTGAGATTGTCGATTACTGAGTTTGAGTGTCTTGACGAAGAGGTTTTTTGGGACCTGGTTGGGATAAACTTTAGCTTTCCCATTATGTCTATATTCCTAATTTTGAGCACTCCTCTAAGCCTTGCAACCTCTCTTTAGCATGTTATATCTCTCCTCTCTCTTTCAAGATCCGTGACCTCTTTAAGTCGTGCCCCTGCCTCCTCCCTCGTCACTTTAAATGAGCTTCTGTAATATTGAAATGCAGAATCTAATTTCAACATATATGGGAAGCTGCTGTTTAAAATACCTGTTGTTATTGTATAATTATTTTAATATTTATTTTTCTGGAAGCACTTGAAAAAGTTTATCTGAACTGGATCTTTATGAAATGTAGTTAATATTAGTATTTTTCATGTGGGGTGGGGGGGAGGTGGTGGTTAGCTCAATTGGTTTGAGCGAAGGGTTAAGGAGTTGGAGGTCAAGGGTTCAAGTCATGGCAAGGAGAAGAAAAAAAACTAACATAACAATTAACATACTAACATTTGCCATTAAAAAAAAAAGTATTTTTCATGCATTTTTTTCCTGATCAGTTATTGCCTTGAGAAATTAAAGTCTCTTAAGGTATCTTTGTTGTAATTCATATTCCAGAATTTTCGGAGTCACTGCAAGAAATGGGTACTTGTCTATTGGAGAAAACTGCCTTAAATGATGATGAAGAGAGTGGTGAGTGGGTAAATTTTTTGTCACTTCCATATCTAAATTACCTAGCTTTTATGCTAGTTGATTTAAATCATGTTTAGTTGTTGCTACAGTTGTTATGAACTGTATGCAGGTAAAGTTTTGGGGATGCTTGGAAATGTGCAGCTTGACCTTCAGAAACTTGTTGATGGCTACGTAAGCTTTTGTTGGGTGCAACCTTTTGATTTTCTTCTTGAAGTGCAGTTCATTTACTAAAACTTTTATGATGACTCCATCCCTTCTGTTCCACAGCGTTCTCATGTAGCACTGACCATAACCAGACCATCGGAGTCTCTTCTTAATGAACTAAGAACTGTTGAGGTATGTTTATGTACTTTTCTGTTTATCAGATTTGTTTATTTAAAGCTCACCCAATGGTAATGCATATATGTATGCTCTTTTTATATTCCACCTTCCCCCATTTAATTTATTTCAGTATTTAAACTTTATTTTACTTATCAGTAGCTATTTCTAAATGACTGTTACTAGAAAATGTGGTGTTCTATCATTAAAGAACAACATATATACGATTAACAAAAGATAATGTACAGGGTCTCATTGTAATGCATGAAATTTATATGGCCTTAGGGGAAAATGGTACTAGAGTATGATCCTTTTACATATCAGTATGTATATTGTTGGTGACATATTCTGGTTGCAGGGATTGATTTAGGGGAGGGCAACCAGTGGTTATATATATGTATATATTACGTACCATATAATAATCTAATATATATAAAATAATATATTATTGAACTATTTTGTTTTATTTTCTTACAAAACATATAACTATTGCAATATATTTTTATATAAAATTTATGATAAAAAAAATTCGGCCCCCGTTCAATAGAGTTCTGGATCCTTCCCTGTCCGGTTGGTTATGTGTTGTCTCTGTATCTGGTTTAATGAGTAGATACTTACATCTGCGTATAACATTAATCTTAGATTTTATATTGGGCCTAACTCATCTTTACAAAACCGGCTTGTAAGGTTAAGGCTGCCCAAGCTTTATAAACACTACACAGGACATATCTCTAAGCAATGTGGGACTAAATCCACACCCCTCAAAGCCAACACCATGAAGGTGTTGCAGGCTGCAATGAAGGCAGCGAATGCCGCAATTAGGCGGCTAGGGGCAAACCACAATCAAGGCGGAATTTCCAACAATTAAAAATAGCTGTTTTGGTTTCTTGGAAAGCTGTATAATTTTCTCTGTTGTTGTTTAATGAATATAATCCTGAATGAATCTCGTGAGACTTATATGATATACCCTCCTCAAAGTCAAAGTGCTTTACTTTTGAATCAATTGCAATTTCAATTCTCCCTCCCCTTTTATTTGAGTAAATAAGTTGTGGGATATTGATTGTAACCTTATGGTGCCAAGCAAGTGTCATATAATGAGCAATGCTAGCAACACTCATCTTAACACACTATTTTTAACACTCACTCTCTTATTGGGTGAAATACTTGTAGGTTCCACCACATTGAAAATGGATCCCACATAAAATAGTGGGACCTTCATGTATCATGTATTTCATCTAATAAGAGAGTGAGTGTTAGAAAGTGTGATAAAATGAGTGTTGCTGGCATTATTCGTCATATAATACATGCGTCCATTAGTTAGTATTGTGTGGAGGATTTATTAAGCTTTTCATGCATTTGTAGTTGATCACTGGGTGGTTTATTAGGCATTAAGTTTGTGTATAAGGGATTTGAGGGTAGATATTTACAATAATTGTGGAGATTGAAGTGGAACTGAGCAAGGTGTAGGGGCAAAATTGCAGAACTTAAAAAATGATGAAAGAAGAGGACAGTGGCAAGTAACAGTGGCACTTAGACTCTTACGAGATATTGAATAGAGCATACCCAGGAAGACAGATCTAAATATTGAACTATTTTGATATTCTTTAATTTTATGCTTGGCTTTCAAACATAATAGAGTTGTCCGTACAAAGCTCAAGTTTGATACGCGAAAAACTATGTCCTCTTTGATTTGGAATTAAACATATTGCCTTGCCTAGGGCAGTGGTAAATAAATTTGAAAATGTATTGAATTTGCTGCTTCATAATTCTTTGTTTTGAAGAGTCAACTTTTTACTACATCTTACTTTCTTTCTATTCATCATGCAGGACATGAAGCGTCAGTGTGATGAAAAAAGGTCTATACTTATAAAGCTGCTATTAGTTTTCTGTGCCTCATCCTCATGTGAATATTTCCTGAATCTTCTGTATTGCTTTCAGAGAAGTTTATGAATACATGATTACCCAACAGAAAGAAAAAGGGAAATCAAAAAGTGGTAAGGGTGAAAATATAACCTCACAACATTTGCAAGCTGCTCACGCTGAATATGAAGAGGAAGCAACACTCTGTGCTTTTCGGTTAAAATCCCTGAAACAAGGCCAGTCACGTAGTCTCCTAACACAAGCCGCTCGCCACCATGCTGCTCAGGTTTTGTTAAACTTTTGACCTTTCTCATTCAAATCTTTGAGCTCTTTTTTTCGGTCTAGTCTTGATGTACTTCTTTTCATCTTGTTTTACTCCAAATATAGTTGAATTTCTTCCGGAAGGGACTTAAATCACTGGAGGCAGTTGAGCCACATGTTAGGATGGTTGCTGAGCTGCAACATATTGATTACCAATTCAGTGGCCTTGAAGATGACGATGGTGAAGGCAGTCTTGAATATGATGGGAATGAGTATGAGTACGAGGCCACCGAAGGTGGGGAGTTGAGTTTTAACTACAGATCAAACAAGGATGTCCCCACATCGCCAAACTCAGCAGAGGTAGAAACTCAATATTACTCATAATTGTATGGTTTTTAATGCCCATGTGCATACTGAATTTGTTTAATGCTTATTGCTTGCTTTTTTAAAAGGAATATCACAGAAACATTTCACTGTGGTTATTTGAGACCTGTTTGCAACTATAGATGCTATCTTACTCCAACACAAAAGCTTACCATCACTTTTTCTTTCTTCGAAAACTGAGTTAATATTCAACTTGTTATGATCATTGCTTATGTATTAGCAGGTGGAAGAATCAGACCGTTCAAACATTCGCGCTTCAACCACAGAAACTGCAGAGGTATTCTTTGAAGTTTTGATTATCCAATTTGAAACTCCCATTAAAATCTTAAATTAATTGTGAAGTAAAATCCAGTTAAATAAGCTCCTCAACTCCCTTAGGACTAGACTAGTTCAAAATAAAATCTCTATATTTAGGATAAGTACTGAAGATTATTTGACACCTAATTTATTGATATTGGTCTAGCATTATAAGAATGACTATGTAATTCTCATTATTGCCTTGGTCTAGCTGGTCATCAACTGAAAAAGTATCTCTAATTTGACTTGGGTCATCCTCTAATACTTTTACTAATTTGCCTTTTGACAGACAAGTTTAGACAAGAGCCATGTAGATTTTAAAGTATCAAATAGAGATCCACCAAGAGTCAGCAGCTATTCAGCTCCAATATTTGCGGAAAAGAAATTTGACCCAGCTGAAAAAGTAAAACAACTGTTGTCATCATCTGCAGCAAAACCTAATGCTTATGTACTTCCTTTACCAGTCAACATCAAAGAAACAAAAACTGCACCACGCTTAAGTGCAAGTGCATCTTCGCATGATTTGTGGCATTCATCCCCTTTGGATGGAAAAAAGAATGGGAAAGATTTTGCTGATGGTAAATTGTCAGAACCAGCCATCCCTAGAGTTCACTCTATTCTCAGAGAAAGCAACATTGACCCTTCATCAGCCCAGTTACCACGTCCGTCGACAGAGGGACACTCACTTCCACAAGTTGATATTTTTAATGCTTCTGATCCTAAGAAAATAAAAAGGCATGCATTTTCAGGTCCATTGACTAATAAGCCATTGTCTGTAAAACCTGTCTCCGGGGGTTTTTCACGGTTGCCGATACCCCAACCTTCCTCTCCAAAAGCATCTCCTGGTGCTTCTCCTCCCCTTGCTTCTTCACCTAGGATAAGTGAACTACACGAGCTTCCTAGACCCCCTGGCAATCAAACCAGCAAGGCAACTAAATCTTCTCGAGTAGGTCACTCTGCTCCTTTAGGATTAAGGAATCCGGAGCATCCTGCAACTAATAAATTTCCTCCGGTTGTATCAAGTTCAGCATCTCCACTTCCAACTCCACCCATCACCGTCTCTCGGAGTTTTTCTATACCCTCAAGTAGTCAGAGAGCTGTGGTGATAAATGTTACTAATAAGTATTTGCATACTCACCAAATTCCAGAAAAGGTTGAAGAAGCTGCATCACCTCCACTAACACCTTTATCCCAGAGAGCATTAGCTCTATCTGATTTAGCTTCTCGCTCTAGTGAAATTCAAGGTAAAGTACTATTTATTTATCTTGAGTTTTGTATAAAATTGGGACTATCCAGAATTTAGCTACTTGTCTTCATATATTGAGTGCCAGAATCAACCTATGAAGTAATGCAAATTGCCTTAGTTTGTTAACATAACATTATTATTGAGAAATATGGATTAGGACATGTCAGGGAACATCTTAATAATAATACACTGCTGCCACTCACATTAGTGCATTTGTGGCATCAAAAATCAGTTCAATATAAATATATTATTCGATCATAAGTTTCATTAGAAAATAGTGGTGAGCAAGTTGTAACCCTTCATCAATCAACTCATGTTTATAGCCGTAGTTGAATGTTGAAGAAGCAATTATTTTATTTCATGTATTTACTATTTAGTGTTGCACCTTCCTCTGGACTAAAGTCTTGTGAATCCTGCCAAAGTGATGCATTGTATTTCTTCCACTCTATGGTTACATTGTCGAGAGCACTTAGTGATGTTTCCAAAAGATGCTGTTAATAGCTTCCTGTGGTATCAGTGCTGTGGAATATGACCTGTCAAATAGCTTAATTCTTGCCGTGCTCTCTAGATGCAGTTAAACATGAATCTCACAAGTGACAATGAAATCGTGAAATCTATATATACATTTTAAAATAGTAGCAATGCATTGAAGTAAGGATCCAAGTTGGTTATCACGATTTTATTGCCATTCTTGGGAAATGATCGCATTGGAATATCATGGTGCTGGATATTTTCGATTGTCTCCTCATTCTATAAATTGATAATCTTGTGAACTGTTTTAAATTATGTTGTAGTTGTCATTGATTTTCATGTAGTTAAGATTCTTTATGATTGCTCCTTCGTTTCTGAAAAGTTTGAGTAATTGAGAAATAGGGTTTCCATTGAATTTAAATGTTTGTTTTGACAATCATGTGATCTAGACCAATTTGTGTCAGCATCAATTTTTTTCTTAGTTACTCTCATCTTGTTTTACTTTGTCACCTTCATGTTGGTGGGAAACGTGAGTATGAGGTTTTTCAGTGGATGCAGGTGGGAACTAAATTTCATGCATGATGCCGAGTTCTGGTGAATGATTTTAAGCATTTTTATTCTATGCTTGTCCAAGCTAAATCACTCGCATGGAGTTTCTACGGTTTTGCCCAACTGAAGGTTCTGGGAAGTATATGTATATATGTTATGTATTGTTTAGCTTCTCATCTCAATTTGTATCTATTATTTTTACTGTAATAACTAGTCTTGGTGGGAACTAAACTCTACATGATTGTCTTTATGACGTGTTTGTGTATATATTCCGGATGGAAAATTTTGTTCACATCCCCAAGTAAAACCACCTTAAACCCCTTCAACTTTTTGAGGACGAAGTAAATTTAGAATCAGACACCCCTCCCCCTATCGATTGGTACTCTCGCCTTTGACAGTCAATGGGTGGCTGGTAACACTCCTCCCTATCGATTGCTTCTCTCTCCTTTGACAGTCGATGGGTGGCAGGTAACACTTGAATTTTCACATTGATCAACTCATCAGCCCTTGACGTGGGTACTGTTGTATTTTTAATAGAGAAACACCCAACAGTGGGAAACAGTTTCTACAAACTTTATCCATTTCCCTTGTATTGTTTCCCAGTAATATGATGGATTTTCTTGCCATTTTTTAACTGCATTGTTTGGTGTAGACATGTGAACGAATCTTTGAGTAGGGACGATTCTTCCATTTATGCTATAGCTGTCTAACTAACATTTTAGGTAGGGATGAAAATTGATCAGGACATGGCCTGTTAGGTTTAAGTCTTGCCATACTTCTTTTAAAATTATCAAGGTTAAGACTTTTTAGAAGCTTATTTATTATAGATAAAAAAAAACCTTAGGCCTGCCATATATTGTGTTATTATCATATCACTTGATAATTCTCTCAAAATAAATGACGTGGGAATGCATCATTTGACGTGTGTGAAATATTTTAGACCGATAAAATAGGTAAATTAAAATGATATTGTTTTCTACAGAAAAACTCATTGTAATTAGCATTATTATTAAACAAGTTTAATGAACATATCTGTTGTCAAAAAAAAAAAACAGGAGTATAGTATAATTGTATTATTTGTTTTGAATAAATATAATATCATTGTAATATTGTAGCATTATAAAGAGTAGATCTTCATGGGTTCTATTGGATATATCGTCTAATTCTTAATTATTAAACCTTTCTTTGCGATGCATCTTCTTATCTATATATCAAAGCATGACCAGCAACAATATCCTATAAAGAAAGTTTGAAACTTGTGAGAGACAAAATAAATGCATGCAGCAGAAGAAAAGTACAACTCAAACACGCATTGTAGGCCAATTCAGTTAACAAAGCCGGTATATCGTCTCTTAAACTTAGTTTAGAATTAAGATAGCAGTTTGGGTCAGACCGGTTTAACCTTCATATTTTTTTTTAGAAGGTTAAGCAGTGTCCCGCAGCATTGGTTAAACAGCTAAAAGAGGTAAACTTTTATTAAATAGTGGTGTAATATTAGTTAGTCAAAAGTAAAAGTTTATATTTTCAAGACAATTTTTCTACTTTTGAATTCTTTAACCAATGCCCCCAGAGCACTGATTAACGAGATCCTATTTTTTTTTAAAGAACACAATCTGATTCTATTCTATTATATATATTTGGACTGCACAATTAATAAAAATGTCACCAGTCAAAAAGAAATAAATTCAAACCCTTGAATTACAAATAGTAGTACGAAAACTTCCCTTTGAATAAGCAATATCCTCACATTGGAATGCGAAGTCATGATGGTACCCCAATTACAAAAAATAAAAAAGGCATCAGTAAAAAGAAAAGATAACGTTGAAAGAATAGACAAAATGTACCACACATACAGTGAATGACAGAGAGATAAGGATAAAAGCTTCTTTAAATTATTTAATTATCATTTTAAAAGGAGTTAAAATAATCAATAAATTCAATAACATCGATATCGTTGAAGTGAACACTTTTAATCGGATTCGAACTCAAGATTACAATTGAATTGATTTGAAAACATATTATTGTTAGGATAAACATCTTCAATCGATAACATTAACGGTTTTAGATAATACTTATATAAAAAGTTTAAATAAAATAAAATTTGTAATTAGTGATTTTAATTATAATTACATGAAAAAATGGATGGCAAAGCAAGTGGGTAATGCTAAAATTTGTGTATTTTAGTTTTTAAACAAACATAAACATTGGACAGATGTTAATGTTATTGTGGGCGCACATAAACAAAACACATGCATCCTCATTCTTCAACTTCACAATCACACCCTTCTTAACCCTTATCTCATCTTCATCATCTTCACCTTCTGCAATTTCAACAACCCACAACAAAAAATTCCATTTTTCCATCACCCTTTTGCTTAATTTGATTGATCCGAAGGTTGAATTGCAGAAGGGTTGTTTATATGATTTATCTCCTTGATTCTTCTGTTTCCACCTTTCATCGGTGCGTTTTTTTTGATCATATTGAATCTTATTGGACTAAGTTTGATTTTGTTCTTTCAGGGTTTAAAGGGTCATTGAAAAAAAATGAATTTTTTTTATAATTAATTTTTTTCTTGTTATTGCTTAAGGAGGGTTTATAAGTTTTTTGGTTAATTAATTAAAATAAATAAATTAACAACGTTGCTTGTAGTAGATGATAGCTAAAGTTTGAGGGGTTTTCATTTTCTTATGATCAACGTTTTCATTTTTTCTTTATGTTGGTTGTTTCTAAAGAAACCTTTTGTTTAATGGCATTTATTATTCTTACTTCAGCTTTAGAATTTACTCTTAAGAATTAAGCTAGATGATCATTTTTTCAACTTTTGTTTAATGGTATTTATTTGATTGATGTATGTTATTTTCATTGCTCCACATTTTCTTCAATATTATTGTTGATTGCTTTGAATTTGGTTCATCCTATTCCAAGTTTAATGAATATGAAGTTAAATGTTTTTTGAACATTGAAATATCTTATGATCTTTTGTTTGTTGAAAATATGATTCTATATATGATTTGTGAAGTGTTGATTATGAAAAATCTGTGAGCTATGTATGTCTTTTGATGTGTTTTTTCCTTTTGAATTTGTGATCTCAGATTACCGATGTATTTATTGAACTTTTGTTTCACTTTTAGGCCATGAACTGATCATCCACTATGGATTGTTTGGGCTTCATCTGCTGCGAGTACGGAGATCGAGAGATTTGTTCCAGTTGCAGTTCTTGGATATATATCATCATGCCGTGCAAACGAAATGATTATTGCAATGTCTCAAACATGGATTCCTCTGATATAAACATAACATAGTATGAAGTTCTTATAGGTTTGGAATCATTTGATTGGTATGATAGCATTCCAATTATAGTTGTTAATAGGTGGCATAAATAGTTGAATACCGAAACTAGTAAGCGTGTAAGGTAGAATTGTAGTTGTTAGCTGATGTTGTAGGTCTTACTCTTAGTGTGGTCATGTGGTGAAAGGAAAAATAATGAAATGAACATGTAAGACCTTGCTGAGGGATCACATTGATAGTTTCAAGCAAGTTTTTTTTTTTTTTTCTTTTTCTTTTTTTTATCGTTTTAGGAATATCAACTTAGTGACTTAAGTATTAGAGATGGGTTTGCCACAAAGACCATCAAGTGAAGCTGATGAAAATGTCGAACTTTTGGGTGTGGTTTCAAGCGGCTCGCCTCAGTTTTCGGACGCAAACCCCTCTTCTATAAGCAGCATGAATAGTGTAAACACTCATGGGTGTGCTGCATGTACCCTTGGATCTTCATTTGAAGATTTCCCCAAGAATGCCTCATTAGAAGTGTCAAATGTTTCTGATAAGACATTTTATGGAGGAGCGATGGAAGTCACTTCCAATGTCCACAGTTTGAAGATCAATTCAACAGATAGAAGTAATATTTCTGCTTCCAAAACTGAACGAAGGATTCTTACTCCTGCTTCCAGGGTTGTCGGTTTTGAATCAGGCAGAACAAGTTCTTTAACTGATGGAATTGATGAAGTTCCAGTAGCAAATCTCCATTCTTCTCTTGGTAGTATCTCAGCCAATGACACCGAATCTGCCACTTCATTGGTCAGGAAGCGACTTTTATCTCCTCTGAGCAGTATGCTCTCCCCGAGTCATTTCAAAGGCGATTCTCTTGACTTAGGATGCAGAAATAATGAGGCTTTCTCCCTTGTTAAGAATGATAATGTTAGAAAGTCCACTGCACAAGATAATAAGAAGGCAAATATTGGATGTAAAAGCAGTTATACAATGCCTTCTTGGTCCTTATCAAATTGCTTTGAGCAGACAAACATGGTACAGAGTAGAGAATCTATTTTTCAAACTGACGGTCCTTTGCTGGAAAATAGAGGCTTTATATCCCAGGGTAGTTCACCAACTCTTAGAATTGAACACTTAAGAGAATCAAGTGTTGTGGTCAGACCTCAAAGTGGCTTAATATCTGTATCACCGGTGAGCTCTCCTCTTTCGTTGTCACCTCTCGGTCCTAGATTTCCTGAAAGAATGAAAATGGCCGCAGGATGCAGGAGTGTCACCGAAGAGATAAAGAATTGCAATATAACTTTAAGCAGTATAGAAGAATCACTAGAGAATTCTAATTCATGTGATCTTTTAGGTCATAAAGATGATGATTTAAAATTTTCACGTAAATCTTTTGAAGATGTTGAATTCTCCTTCAAAGATTTCTGTCCATCTTCTCTGGATGACATTTCTTACATGAATTGTCCACGTTCTCTAGAATCAACACCCATTTCTAATTCTGCGAGGTTCACTAGAAGTTTGAGTGGACTTTCAGTCAGAAGGTCTTTGGTTGGTTCATTTGAGGAGTCTCTTTTATCTGGCCGGTTTGTTTCTGGAAACCATACTAAGGTTTGTATCTATGCTGATAAGTTATTACTGTACTGTAAATGATCTTGTGCATGATTCTTTACTTTGGTTGACTGATAATTTTTACCGAATCTGACCGACGGTTACTTGTTTCTTTTCTCTTATATCTGTAGAAAATCGATGGTTTTCTTGCCGTGTTAAGTATTTCTGGGGGAAACTTCTCTCCTAAATCACAGAAGCTTCCATTTTCTGTTACCAGTGTTGATGGAGATTGCTATCTATTGTATTATGCATCCATAGATCTTGCAGGAAATTCTTTATCAAACAGGTTTGGAGGCCAACTTCTGAAACGAGGGCTTAGAAAAGATGATTCACAAATGGTCAAAAGTCGTTTCCGTATACCAATGAAAGGAAGAATTCAGCTGGTATTGATATACTTGTTTCACTGTTTCAATTTTTGCCCTTGTATCTGACTTGAATGTCTTCAAATGAACCTGTTAGAGCCTTCGTCTTATATCTGTATGGATATGCAGTACCCTTAACATTACACAAAGTAAGGAGTACTACTATCCTTATATATTTTTTCGGTGCAAGAACTATTTTGATTTGAAGTGCCAAGAGAATGAACTTTTCGTTAGCTCAGTTAATAAGAATGTATTGCTTGCTTTCATTTTCTTATATATATATATATATATATATA
>Ga0315915_1000919_pt1 | contig 33657 bp, 14 predicted proteins | sample MpolbnodulesMG_FD_207738 | JGI IMG/M metagenome (GOLD analysis project Ga0315915, IMG submission 207738) | Medicago polymorpha root nodule microbial communities from Los Angeles, California, United States - branched nodules | ecosystem: Host-associated > Plants > Roots > Nodule | place: USA...
AGGAAGAGGTTAGTCAATACCCAAACATAGTAACGGGTTCGACCACCAGTTATAAGTGCCGTAAACAAAATTGGCGTTGTGGGCTTTAAGCCACCAGAGAGAATGATATTTAACTTTTTCTAAAAGATCTATCATGGTAGTTTGAGTATTCTTAAAGACCCTGTTATTACGTTCATTCCAAACTATCCACACACCAAGAAGCCACACAAGCTGCATAAAAGAACGTCGTTTTCGTGCCCAACCAGTTCCGTATATACTGCCATATAAAGCTAAAGTATGCACAATGAAGAAACAAGTGGGTTGCCGATTCTTCACACCCACAACCCGCGACACACGTAACATCCGCTTGCTGAAGAATGCGACGCCTGAACAGGTTTACTTTCGTGGGCAGTCTGTCTTGAAGCAATCGCCACGCGAGGATAAAAACCTTCAGGGGAACCTGCTTATGCCAGACAAGCTCTCCCGCTGCATTGATCAAAGGAGCCGGCTGATTGGTTAGAAGATGATAGGCTCCGCGCACTGTATAGCCTCCCACAGGATCAGGGATCCACTACCACCTGTCAAAGACATCACTTTGCACAACAAAATTATTAAGTAAAAGGCAACACTCGCCTAACAACTCCTCTTCCCACGACCACAACCGTGAGGCATTAAACGTGATCACCTCTTACAGTAGAGATTTGAACATTGGTTCGCTCATATCAATAATATTTTATAAGTAGACCTTTTTTTATCTTAAACTTTAACTGAATTAATCTTCATTACTTTGACATGATAATAATGAAAAAATCCCAAATATTTCATCTTTATCATATATAAAGTTTTTGTATTTTCTTTTTCTTTTGAAAATCAATTATTTTCAATATTTGTTTTAATTGTGCTTGAATTTGATAAATAAAAAATAAGATATATTTTCAATTATTTAAATTTAATAAGGATGATAGCTAAGAATTAGTTGGCCGTTATTATCTATTAAAATGAATAAACAAACTTATTGTAGTAATATCAATGAAAAGATTTAAAGATAGTTGTTGTAATAAATATATTTAGTTCGTAAAAAAAAAAATTTGTTTTCCTACGTGTGTACCATTTATTTATTTTTATTTTTTTTAGGGCGGGGTCGGCCCAACAGATTAAGAAGTCTAAAGCAAAAAATTTAATTTGGTCTTTAAAAATATTTTTTTAATAGAATATTTATATAAAATCAATTTTGTGGAGACTAGAATTTGAATTCACGATCAAGAGTAATTGAAGCTTTTTGGTAATCAGTTAAGCTATGAAATGTATGTAATTTATTTGTATATAATATACTTATAACTAAATTAATTTTTTAAAGGCATTTTTTTTTACCCAAAATTTTAAAGCCTAAAACCTTGCTTGGGTTGTTTGACCCGGGAGTGTGTACCATTTATTAATAATCAAATAAATGTTTTTTTAGAGAATCAAATAAATGTTGGAAGCTGATTGATGTGCATGCTTACGCTTACGCTGTGTGGACTTCGAATTCGAAGCATGCTAGCTGGATCAGTGGATTATGTCTCAGGATCATCCATTCATGCAAGAGAAGAGGTGGACTATGTCTAAGCATCTGTTGATAAATCAAAATCAGAGTACTGTTGATTACTGACATATAAGAGGACATAATCGTGTGGATGTTTTATGTTTTTCTTCAATGTAGGCAATCATTTTCAAACCATTGGAAGCAACTAAATCTAGAGACATCTCCTGTCAAAATTCGAACATCAATCCATCATGTCGAGAGATATTAGTCACCTCTACTAGTTGGATTTAACTCCTCTAAAATAACATGTTAGTGACGTAAGAAAATAATAGCTAATTTTTTTTTTTGAGGGAAAGAAAATAATAGCTAATATTCCAGTCTCATAATTTACTATAAATATGCTTATAACATTTACATTGATTTATTTTTATATTTATTCATTGGGTCATGCTATAATCACATGTTAACGAGTTGCTCATTTTGAAAGACAATCAAAACTATCTACATCAGAGACAGAGTTTCCGATTTGAAGCTAAAATGGTCCATTTAGATGTACACTAAAAAGTAAACAGAATCGTTTGGCTTTGGAAATCATGTCTTACACTAGGAACAGATAAAAAGCAAAATGTGGCCTCAAATTTTCTGGCCTTGGCAATGCGAGGGCTGGATGCACTCCACTCAGACATGATTATTATTACAATTCCTAGCTTTTATAATATACATGATATGCAGATAAATTTAATTTAAATAGAGTACTATTTAAAAAAGTTATCAATGTCTAATCTTATCTTTGATTTTCAATGAAGAATAGTTAAAAGTATAGTTGTAGGATTAAACTTGACTAGATTGTGGTGGTGGTGATTAGTCAATTATTTGCACACTTTATTTGTTGCCATAACATGCACGTTTTACACTATTGCAGATGATATAGTTATGGCGTAGAAGAAAAGCAAAGGGACAAAATGGATTTTGACTAGCCTGCTTCAAGACCAAAGGGCAGTGTACAAATGGCTCTGCCCCAATGAAGTCAGAAAATTGTTCATCTTTGAATACCCCTTTGTATGTGTTATGTACAAATGCATTAAGTGACCTTTGAATATACATTTGTCTGTGTTCTTGCTTGAAAGTTGTTGAGGATGTAATTAACTATCGTTGGGGGTATTTTTGTTAGTTTAGAGTGCCTGAGAGCAAATCCCAAGTGCCTAAAGAGCAATTTTCTGACTTCATTGGGGCAAACCTAAACAGACACATCTAATCCAGATTTTTTTTTTTTAATTACAGATAGAGCTAAAAGCCCCCATCTAACTCAAACTTGAATGTGAATGTTTTAGACAAATGTGCTCATGTTCTGATAATCACTGTACTTATCACTGGGTGTGCACTGCCACGCAGACCTTACTGCAGGAGACAAAATTTTCCCCACCCCCCTTACATGACTTGGGGTGTACTTGTCTAGAAAAATTACATATTTTGAGCAGTCTAGAAGTACACTTCCTAATGAGGTAAGTCATCTTAAAGTGCACTTCAAAAACATGTGTGTTGTTTAGAAATGTGGGATGAAAAAGGTTTCCTTTCTCCTGTCCTACTGTTGGAAAAAGGTTGTGCATCATGGGCAATTGTTGCAAGAAAAAACAAGTACAATTCCCTGCCCTTCCTCTGATATAGTGCATCGGAGATTAACATTATTTTTTTATATGGTATGTGAATGGTGGTGAAACTGTAGTATAGTATGTGGCCAGAGCACTAACGGATAGAAATAAGGCCAATGCCAAGTCAAATCTCATCTTCATCAAGCCAAACAAACTAAGAAGAAATATGCAGTCTCCTGTAGAAGACAAGTCAGTTTTACTAAAGAATATTGGGTGTATATTAAACCAATACCTCACAAGAAGTTCGGTATCTTGTAAAATCAATATCAAGTTGTCACAATGGTATATAGGCCCTTTTCAAATTGTTTCATGTGAATAGGCGTAATGTAGCAGCAACTGTGCCTCAAAATAGATGTAGCGCAACTTGAACCCATGATTCTCCAACAATGCTAGTAACAAGAAAGTGAAAATGCAATCGCATACCAGTAGTAGAGGTACTCACCATTAGAGGAAGCAAAAAATTGGTAGGAGATTAAAACAATTAAGGGGAAACCTGTTAATCTCTGCCTTGAGGACAAGGCAGTTGCATGGAGTAGTATTGATAATTTGATAAGAATATTTTTCTCGCCAAGTAAGAAATTCACTCAAAGGGAAGTGTACCCAGGTTCAACAACTACTATTGCCATAGTCAAGCTTCTTTCAATAATAGGCATCTGAAGTTTGGGATTCCTGATCAGGCCACAATCGAGAAGCCTCTAAAAGTCTATACCTGAAAGCTGAAATGCTAAAGGACTTGGCACAAGCTGCATAACCTTAGGCGGGAATTATTGTGGGGATGTTCCGTTTGTTATTGTTGATTGGAGTCCAGAGAATTCTCTCTGACTTGAGAACTTCGCCTCTTACCATTGTATTTAGTTTATTTTCTTTTCAGGAATTCAGTAGAAAGATAGTTTCAGTTACAGGACTTCCTATCAAAGGGACATAATGCAAATTGTAATGAGTGTGGCTTCATAGAGACAAAACAACCAAAATTTTAACTACAAATATTAAAAAGATTAAAACCTAAAGTAAATAGGCAAAGGTATGATCGGCTACTAAAGAATCAAAGTACCATGCTTAAATAGTCAAAAACAATTTGCTATGCCTATGCAGTGCTTTGCCAAGATAGTTAATTTGACAGTCCATTTAACAAGTTAATGGTTGTTGACTTATACAACCAACTGACCACAAAAACTGCATTTCCTAATTTACAACATGTGTGGAGCTCAATGGATTAAAAGTTCATAAACATCAAATTCACCAGTATTTATCAAAATTTGTTAGGAACCCAAGCTCAATGGATTAGAAGTTCATAAACATCAAATTCACCAATATTTATCAAAATTTGTTACGAACCTAAGATTTGAATTGAAAATAATGAACTACGTTATTAAAAGATTGAGAAAGAATCAAGGAGAATAGGAGATAAATCTCTCTCCAAGTGTTTTCCTTTCACAGCAGAGTCGCTACTCTATTCACAAAAGTTCACAATACTCAATGATTGATCTCCATTGCTGTATTCTCATATTGATAAAATTACTCTCTAACTATTCAAATAACTAACTTCCCTAACTCTGTCAAAAAAAACTTCCCTATTTATCCTATATTCTATATCCTAACAGAATTTGGCTGCTCAATTGTAAAAACAAATTTTTAGATGAAATCTATTTAATCTACAAGCATCCTCCTTTTAGAGGCAATACTGGTAAAAATCAACAGAGCAACAGGGATCATAAGACTTGTCTTCAAGAGATTTACTTTTCACAAGACATTGAACCAGGGATCTCCCACTAAGGGGTATTTCCAAACACTTTCTCCCCTACTTGCAGTCCTAGCATGCATTCACCAAGCCAACTCTATTCGAACAATTAATATAACTCGTAAGAGCATTGAAATTCTCCTAACGGTATCAACTAATAAGCATGCATTCACTAACTTAATGAGCATAACAGAAAATAAGAGCAAATATATGCTAAATATATTTAAACAAATTGCTTACGACAGGAAAAGAAAAATATATAGAATATACGATAAAAATGAGGAATCAAGTAATTGACAAAACATGGGTGAGTTGTCGTAAGGTATTCATGATGCTAAAAATTACTTCCTATGTCCATCCTACCTAAAATAGGATTGTGAATTTTAAGTAATGTAGATATAAATACTAGGTAAATTTCCAATCTATCACTTGCAGACTAAGTTGATCGATAAATCATCAGAAATGGCAAGTAATTACATATTCGAATGATAGAATACACACATGAAAGGCTACAACAAAAGCCAGATTACTAATAAAATACGTAATGGAAGGTTACCTTCAGTTGGCGCTTATTGGACCCAAAGCAAATGGTACTGCAAATTCTGGAAACAGTCAGTAGAACATTGAATTGAGGGGAGTTCAAAACCAAAACAAACTACATCAATCTGTGGTTTCCACCACAGAGGCTTTCATTGCCAAGGAAAAGATGAAAGTGGAAGTGTGAGTAGGTGATTACGGATAGAAGGAGAGAATCTTTTGCCAGAAGACTGGGACTTAACATTAGTAAATTAGTTTAATATTAATAGTAATAACATATTAAGACGAAATTGTTCACAAAATGTTGGATAAAACGATAAAGCTCAATATTATTGAAGCGATTATATTAGCAAAACATAGTACTAACACTTCCTCATGTGCCAATAAGAATGGTTACATCTTCAACATCAGATTCATCGCTCACAATCAAACTTCTTTGACATTTAACTTAGATATGAGTACAATATAAACGAAAATGAAAGTTGGTAAGATAAAACAGAGAAGTAAAATAAAGTTAGTGTTGATAATGAATTACACTTGCCCCAAAGATTCATTGATCTTGAACATCATTACGAACTCATTTCAGACCCATTGTGGTTTATTCATGATACTAGAGCTAATATTACAACAAATGCAGGAAGCAGTAATTAAAATTGCATCAAATTATGGCTATTCACAAAATGTCAAACATTAACAAATTCCATATGGAGGAAGAGGAATCTTACAACAAGGTAACCCAAGCCAACCCTAACTATCAAATTCAATCCCAAGGTCACAATACAGAAATAGCTCCAGCAGAATGAGAACTCTCCCACACTTCAATACCTTCAACATCTTCTCTACTAATGAACAACCTATCCCCACCACCTTCAATCTTCACAATCACACCTTTCTCCGAATCCTCTCTCTTATCAACAAAATTCCTTCTATAAACTCCCTCGCCATCACCCTCCCTCTCACTCTCACATTCTACCACCTCTTTCACCCTTGACCAAACCTCTAATTCACCACCTCTCCCCACAAAAACTTGCCCTTTGTAACAATTCACCACACTACTAGTACTCCCATCACCCCCATCTGTCCATAAACTAGGATTCTTCTCCTTCAAGTAAACCCAAGGATCATCCCCCAATCGACGCATATCCGCCATAGCTAAATCCCCTGACTTTGAACAAAGCTTAAATAGTAACAATTTTTCAACATCAACATCTATAGCAGAAAATGAATCACCAAATCTACTACTTCTACCTGCACCGGGTTCATTCGTTTCCCAAACTACTTCACCAGACCTAGGGTCCCAAACACGGATATATCCCGAATAACCAAATGCTCCACCAGTTACTGCGCTTCCAACGAGTACTCCGGTAGTCGGAACAAACATTAACTTCCCCGGAACCATGTGCTTTGCTTGGTTCCCTGATTGTCGACCTAACTGCGAGACGATCTGGAGCTTAGCTTTATCAACCTCAAGGATGCAATTCTCTCTATGAGGACAATCGAATGAAGCAAAAACCGAATTCTCCGATGCGGTTATCGCATTGACTCGCGCTTTGAAGATTCTCGGATCGGAAGGATCGCTCCAATGAACAGAACCAACATGACGGCTACCGGAGAAATTGTAGAAGTGTAATCCAGCATCAGATTCAGTTCCGACGGCGGCAATCTCCGGCCAGACTCTGCAAATTGAATTGATCTCATCGAGATGAGTACGAACAGTTGCGGAATGGATTAGATTCCAGTCGTAGCTGGAGAGTTGACCACCGTGAGCAATCCAAACAGAACCATTCTCCGCGGCGGTGAAAGTTGAAGATAATCCTTCCGATGCAGGACGGACGGAGGCAACGATGGAAGCGTCGATGCCGGAGAACGGAGGTGGAGAAGTAGCGTTGCGGAGGTGAGAGTCTATGCCATAGAAAACAGCTTCGTCGGCGAGTTCTTGTTTGGAGAAGCGGCGGGCGGTGGAGGGGAGGTGGTTGGTGCGGAGGAGAGAAAGGAAGACGGAGAAGATTTCTGGGTCGCGGTCTATGAAAACCGGGTTTGGGTCGTTGGAAAAACGGTTTGATAGTGCAAAGAGGAGAGAGTCTGGACCGCCGGACCGGATTGTGGAAAGTGTTGTTTCGAAGAGCTTACCACCAACGTTGAGTTTTATGCGGTCAGTTACGTTTGAGTCTGTGGTGGTTTGGGAAGTGCTTTCTTCCTCCATTTTTGAAATCCAAATGCTTACTATCTTGTTCCTACCATTTTGTGCATTATCTAACTCCCTCCTATTGACTTTTTCAATTTTACATCAAAATTGCAAATGCATCCTTGTTTCTTTTGTTAATACAAATATATTCACCAGAAATATATGATACATTGCTCGTTTGATGGTCACGATAGGATAGAGGCATGATATGATTTAAAACTGGATATAGATATGATATGATAAAGACATGATAAACATTAATCCTATCATGTGTTTGATGTGCACATGATAACAAACATGATATCATTATAATTAGATGAAAAAAAGTTGCTTTCATCATTAATTAAATATTGTAAAAATGACATGTTATTAATTATAATAGAGAATACATGCTATCATTATTTTAAAAATGACAATATTTTAAAAATGGCAGAATATCAAGATAATAAATAAAGAATAATCTTTTAATCCCATCAGGATAATTTCTAACCCAGCTTATACTCAGGATAGAAATTACAAAGGAAAGTCAGGATAAGATATGAAAATGGTTTATTTTATCCTATCCCTTTGGTGCATCAAACAGGGGATTTCAACAGGATATGATTAATGTATCATATCCTGACCATTAAACGGACCCTCAGAGATTAATTTGAGAGTGAGTGAGTTACACTTATAGGAATTTGTCCCGATTAAATTGATGATTTATTCCATTTTTTCTTTATTTATTAAAATGGTTATTATATTTTTTAGATATTACACAAAATACAACATTTTCAGAGCCACTTTTGGACTGATTTGTTTAACCTGGAAAATACTCGAATTATGGACAATAAACCCTAAACCCTTAAACTTAGCACAGGCAGGTGACCATTGCCACTAGGTTGCCTTGTGACTTATTTGAGGTGCCTAACCGGGGATAAACTCAAATTATGGACAAAATAGCAACAAAGTTAGATGAAGTTCTGGTTCAATTTTAATTACAACAGATCAACTATGCTGACCCTCTTCAAAGCTCCCCATCGTTGATATCCTCCTCAATGGGGCTAAACTCTATGCAAAGTTATTCTCAGAGTTTGATCAATAAACCCGAAAATATTATCCCGTAATCCTATAGATAAAAGACTGTTATTAGCATAATCCAAGTCAAATTTTGTTGATACCGTCCATTTGCTACGCCTAATCAAAACTAGCCCGCAACTTCCGTAACATTGTACTCTGCAGTTTTGACTGTACCATGAAGACTTCATATCAGAAGATGCAACACACCACCATTGCACAAAAATACCCTGACATAGTTTAAGGATGTATGTGATGCAATAATAATAGCTACAGAAATATTGAAAGATAACATAAAAACTATTTGGAAAATACGACTAATGTGAACAATGGCTACCTTGATTCCTTGACTAACATTGTTACTTTACATAATGCCATATTTTTCTCTAATCACATTACACAACATCTCATGATCTCGTTGTTGTCTGGCTGTCATCCCGGATATATCCTTAAAGAGGAACTCCAACTCAAACTCTCTCTCCTTCAGATTCAACTCTTTCTCCTTCAACTTATTTTGTTCATCTTGGACACGTGCCATTTCTGCCATGACGAGAACTTTTGTCTTTGGAATCTCTTTCACTTCAATTAGCTCAACATTAGCAGAAGATGTTTCCTCCGATTTTGATTTTTCCTTTCCTTTCTCTACTTCTGTCCCTGTTTGACAAAGACAAACCACTGAAGATGTTTCTTCCGATTTTGATTTTCCCTTTCTTTCCTCTACTTCTGTCCCCGTTAGACAAACCACAGTAGGTGATGCAGCGTTGTATTCACAACTTGATGGCATGTCCAGATTAGAAGTGGTCGAGTATGCTCCTGAAGCAGAAACCTTGGTTCTCTTACTACCTCCTTCAAATGATGTATTTGACCATTTCGGTTCATCTTTCAACAATCGCCATGCATACTCTAACTTGAACTGTTCACCTTCATCTTGATAATAAAGTGTATATGCATCTCCCATGATGTCAGACTCAGAGCTACCACTTTTCCTTTTCTCATAGGCTACTTTGTAGCATCCTACAAATTTATGAACTATGCTATTCAACTTATGCCATCGCGATTTTATTTGTGACACTCCCCTCGGTTTGAAATGGCCGCGATGCTCATTGTAATTATTTTTAATTCTTAGCCAAAAGGAATCTACTCTTTGATTAGCCTCCGCAGCTGCATTCTTGGGAACAATGAGCCATGTTTGGATGAGAACTTTATCTTCTCCGGGGGTGAACCTTGTTCTTTTTCTTTTTTGAGTTGATTGTTGTTCTTCACCGAGTGTAATATTATTCAACCCGACTGGGCTCGAAAATTGTGGGGCTTGAGCCTGAAAACAATACAATAATAAATCAGATTTGTGTGTAAGCACGTCCATAAGAAGGACAAAATGTAGAATATTTGTAGTTGATGATCCAAGGTTTGGGAAGTTATGCATTCAGTTTGATTTACCAATGAAAAATAAAAAATGATGTTGCGTGAATTAAGTGTGACTAATTAATGTCATCACGAGACATTTGCATACATAGCTTGTTTTCCTTTTGCTCTCTTCCAGAACAGCTTAATTGAAGGAGTTCGGCCATAAGCATGCATGACAATGTAGATGCAACGAGGCAAAAATAAATTAAGAAAAGATGATTGTAAACCCATCAACAAACATTAACCAATATTTCAAATGGGATGGAAATGGCAAAACTGCAAAATTGATAAATAGATTTGAATATATAGGGAACAAGCAATGAATGTTAGTGTGATAACTGACAAGATATATTTCGGCGATTGATGGTTAAATTTAATAAATGCCTTCTATTCTGTCAAGGACTACTTTGCTAAAAACATGACTACTACATCATACAAGCTCTGCAGCTCTGACTGAGCTCAGCTTGTTAAAAGGACTTATATTTGCTTGTTATAATAAATTAATAACCATCACCCAAAATTTTGATTCACAAGAAGGATCAGGCACAGCAGTCAATTAAGTTCTTGCAACACTGCTTAGAAAAATAGTTACAATAGTAAAATTATAACAAGGAATAGGTAATATAACCTTACATGAGAAAAGTAGTCGGGACAGAATACCTTACAGGGCGAAATACCTTATAATATTGATTAATGATTACTGATTTTCTTAAGGTGTTTTCGGGGTGAATTACATTTTGCTAACAAGATGTGGGGAAAACAAAGGTAAATCATACTTCGTGTGGATATCTACATTCTATTTCTACAATAAGCAGCTATAAAACAAACTAGAGAGAAGTGCTCAATTAAGGATGTAGGGAACCACTGTGTAGTATGGTGGTAATGCCCCAACCCCAAAAATGATTGCGGAGTGTGGCCTTCCTATATGTCTTTCACAGAGGTAAGACAGACACCTTGGATGCTGTGCAATGCAACCTAGAGAACATCAACTATATTCACCACTAAATGAAGAACTATATCGTGCCTATGTATCAATGGGGTATTTATATAAGAACCGATAAATTGTCAAATTAAATTAACCCAAACCAGATAATTATAAAATGAATTGCTATAGATGAAAAACTTACACAACTACCAAAAGTCTACTTCATAATCATACCTAAATAATTCATAGTATTTAAGCACTGGACATTGTCCTAATAAATATGTGGTATCAGAAAATCCGGCCTAAACGATTTGAAAGAATAACCACATGCAGTAGACTTATAAAGCAATTAAAATTAACCACAACACTGCCTAAATTTGGCACAGACGCAGCTAGGTTTGAATCCAAAAATATGTAGCCCAATTTATATCTAGAAGCTAATAGACAATATCAATGTTTTCTAGCATAAAAAGGTACTCTTTTACGAAATAAATTACGTGATTCTTCGTGCTGAAATTACAGCTTCAAAATTAAACCTTTATGTTATCAATATGCTGATAAAGTTATAAGGAAGGAAACATATCATAAAGTAATTTTTCCTAAATAGTATTTTTTTTAAATGAATAAAAAAATGCAATTAGTTTTTTAGCATAAAATTCATTGAAATATACCTTAGATAGACCAGTCAACCCATCTCTAGATTTCGGAATTATTACAATATGGGGAGGAGCTTCAGGAGCTATATCCCTAAAGGCAAGGACCTGCCAAACAGAAAATAAAAAATGAAAGGATTATCAATTGCTATGACATACCACAAAATCACATAAAATAGCTTGACCAGAATAATAGCTGAAGGTGAAACCATGCTAGCTAAGTCTTGTTTCTACGAAGCCTATTGACATCTAACACAAGGTGTAATGAGAATAGTTTCCTCAAGTTTTGCAAGTTAGGGGGTGTTGTCAAATAGCAGCTGTGGCGGATTTTATGCCACCTGCCATAGGCAATTTTTGAAGCACCACCTGCCATAGGGACACCATAGGCAGAGTTTTGGCCATCCACTATTGACAGCATGAGTTAGTGATAGTTATTTTTCCTTAAAACAAGTGTCAAACTATACCATAATAGATTCCGGCGCAAAATATGGCTATCTTTCAACTGTTTAGATCAATGATGCATGGTTGTCAAGATCGGGAGACAACTCATGACAACATACGATCCCACAGGCCTATCTTCCTTCAACATGGTGGTGTGGTAGAGAACTCGTCATATGCGGCGGTGCAGCTGCGCGACAAGGAAGACCACGAAAATGCAGTAATAATGCTCTTCTCTTGCGCCAGTGGTGAAGGTGTTTTAACCCATTTGACCCGGTTCACAGCACACTTTTCCTAACATGGTTGTGACCCGAATACAAGCTGATTTGCAGCACAAAAGAGGGAAGCGCTGAAATGTAACGTTTTTTTGGGGACTCGTGCATTTTTAATAGTGATTACTTCCCAACTTGGGAATTGCTCCTATCATTTTCTAGTAATAAATCCTTTATGGGTTCAATGCTTTGGCATTCCAATTACTTCTATGATCCTTTTTCTAGCCCTCTTTTTCATCTCTTGACTTGAGTCATGTCTAACAAATATGGAATTCATTAAGAAAATTGTCTTCCCAACTCGGTGCCCCGTTTCTTATAATAACATGGATGTCCATTGAACCATTTTACATAATCGCCTAATCAACATGTATACCTGTTTTTTTAATAACTGTTTTCTCTTTGGACAGTATATAAACTTATCAATGTTATAATATGTAACATCTGAAGCTTTATTCATATAATCCGTATATCAATATTACAGTCACAACCTCAACCATAGAAAAATATACATAAGACATAAACCTACAATAAATTAAGGGAGGGACTCCATAAATCATCAGACTCAGACACATTACCTCATCATCCTCATAAAACACAGTAGAAGGATTTTCCTTTTTGATAATACTCCTGTCAAACCTGTTCATCACATAATAAATAAGAAAATATATTCCTTCAAAAAATAAGAAAATATATGAATATTAGGAACTAAAAATAAATAAACAAAATCACAATTAAAGGGGAATAGGAAATTAAGAATGTAGAAATTTCAACATTTCCACATAAAATACACTGATCACATTATTTACATGCACAATCACACACACAATGTAACTAGTCATTATAGAAGCAGATAAGTATCAAATTCTTACGAATTGCATCAATCATATATCATATAAAAGAAAATTACCCATTGAGTCTAAGTACATAAAAATGCAAGCTTTAAAGGGTTTTTGCAAATTAACCTATGATATCATAATGACATGATTAAAAGGGGAATAATGCAGATAAAAAAATTCAGAGGTTGGAGAAACAGGTGAAAAAAGAGAGTGGAATTGAAAGCTTACATGGTGGGAGGATCAGATTCGGAGGCAGAGAGAGTAGTTGCAAGAACAGCTTCTTTCTCTGAAGCCATAGACAAAGAACAAATGTGGATCCTATGCAAAATCGCCTGTGCCAAAATGGTGTCTCGTAATGATGCTCTTCAAGACCCAATTGGGCTCCACCATGTACTTCTAGTTTTTTTATTAGTTTAAGTCATTCTAAATCACTTTTAAATTAATCTCTAACTTGTATTATTTTAAGTTAAAAAGTTTCTCGTTTATATTTCGGCCTTTATATTTTTGTCGCATGACTGCTTATTGTGAAAGATAATGATTAGTTTGTTTATAATATTTTAAGTGTTAGAGATTAATTTGAGAGTGGTTTAGAAAGACATTGACTAATTTAGTGGTTTGTTTATTTTTTTTTTAAATGAAATTTATTTTGACTATGCAGCTTCATAATGAACTTTTGAATCGTGTAAGGTTTATCATCAGGTTGATAGCTAGAAGGAATTTTAAAGTGTCGATTTTAATCTTTGGCAGCACCTTTCCTCTTGAAAAATGCATCAATTTTTTTATGTTTAATCATGATAGATTAACTCTAAAAAAATAAACAAATTAATTATGGGTCATGCTAACTTGCGTCTTAAGGGGGCACGTTAAGGAACCTAAAAATAACAATTTTACATTAGAAAACATGATTGTTTAACTTTCAAGAAGTTGAATGCACGACTTTTGATACTTATAATTCTATTACTTAATAGGTTGGGAATGATCCTTGTGGATAAGCATGACCTAAAGTAATATGCAATAACAATGAGGTATTGAGAATCAGTTTGACTAGAAAAAAGCTTAATTGTACATTGAGTCCTTCACTTTCCATGTTAGTGTAATTACTTGATGTTACGGTTTTAGGAATCGATTTAAGTGGTAAAGTTAAGGCAGTTTTACTGAATTAAAATCTTTAAGGCTTTTGGATTTATTTATTTTTTTGGCTTTCGCACCGGTTTCCGACCCACCAAAGGTGAGCGACTAATCCGGCTCCGTGCGTAGAGGCATGCGCACTGGCCAAGCGTTGTTCTCCCTGAAATCGAACCGGGCTTTTGGATTTTTAGTGATACCACTTTTATTTATAATATATATAGAACGAAATTTGGATGTTCCTAGTTCCTACTACTGCTGCTGAAGTGGTACACTCGCCTCCGCTTTTGTTTGAGTTTCGAGTATTAGAGATTGCATTGGAAGTTGTGACTAGTTATTATGATTCTAAAGTTGACCGGCTTGAAAAAATTGTATATCCCGCGTTGGATGAGACCACTAGGAATGATAATTCCAGCCCAGGCGTCTGGAACTTAAAAGAGCTTGCTTGCACGTGTGCATAAGACGCAAGATGCAATTCAACATCTATTGCATGACATCGAAAGCAAGATGGAATTGAAGATGTTCCTTGTAGAATATATTTCAAAGTTGGATCGGACTAATAACATGATATCCTTTCTTATGAAACGTATTGAACACACTGAAGACTATATCAAGACCCAACTTGTTAACCGCACAAACAAAAATAGCAACATGTTGTTGATATTTGGTATTGCAGTAGTTGTTATTTCTTTGCAGGGTTCGGTAGCTAGCTCATATACCATGTTTGTTAGATTTGAACCATTTAAACCATTTTGGCCCGTTGTTGAATATTATTCCAACTCCCATCTATATTTTTCTCTTTGCTTTAGGATTTGCTAAATGGAAGAATTGGCTGGGATGGTAAGTTGATGACAATAGACGTTGGACCCATAATCTAGCCTACCTAGTGTCAGAATCTTTGACTGTCAAACCTAGAAAAAATGTTGTAAACCTAAGTTTTGTTTGTTCCATTATTGATGACTACTATGTGGTTACGCTAAGTGTTTGTCAAATTATGTTTAAAAATAAAAATAAAGAATATGACTATAATCCCTAATTACCTATTAGTGATGATTTTCCTCTTTCAAATTTCAAGTGGTAATTATTACGATTTTTTTTAATTTATGGAAGCTACATAATTTTATGTGTTTATTTTATAAAAATAGTTATTTGATTGTAACTAAAAAGTATGCTCCCTGTGACCTATGTTCTTGGACCTACCACTAATACACACACACAGTCAAACATATATATTTGTGTGAGTGCATGCGTGTGCGCGTACGCATGCGCACACACTTACCCTATCACTGAACAAGGAATTACCTAGAATAATTCTTTACAATAACTTGCATACCACCAATATTATGTGTAAGTAATTGATATATATATATACAAACACTCATTTATCTAGATACCAAATGAGTATTGAACTAATTTAGTATTGCTACACTTACTACTATTTCATCCAAAGAAGAAATTGTATCCATAGGTTTACCACTAAAGTCTAAAGGGATGCATTTTTAATTATGTATTGATGATTACAACCAATTTTATTTTTTTACACATTACAACCAATTTAATAGTTCTTACTTCTTAATATACGAGAACATGTTAGACAATTCTTAGAGTATTGATTACTATTTCATCTATCAACCAAATATTGTTAATCATCATATATCTAAACTAAAGGAAATTTTTGCTAAAAAAAAAAAAACTAAAGGAAGTTTATTCTGCTTTCAAATGCCACAACATTCAAATTTATTATTTTTTCACTTTTATTTCAATTATTTTATTTTCAATTCCAATGCACGCACACCTCCTTTATTTAAAGTAGAATAAACAAGAAAAATTCTAATTTTAGATTAATTTTGACATAACCTCGTTATAAAATGATCATTTTTATCTCGTCAAAAATGGTATCTAACAACAATTTTACAATTGCTAAACAAAATTTGTTTGTATAACACCATCTCATTGGTCCTATAAACAACTGTCAATGGAGAACATAAAACTCCATTCTTTTAAAATTTATTAGGCATTATGTATAAAAATAATCGTCATAAATTTGTAGGGGTTGACATGGTTCGGTTCAGGAGGAAAACTAAACCGGACCATTTTTAAAATTCATAATAATTGACCGAACCAGACTGTTTGGATTATGAATCGAACCAAACTGTTTTAATGATCCAATTCTATAATTTTGAACCAAATCATAACTAATTTTTTTTTAAAAAAATATAAAAAATCAAGCCAAATCAAATTTTAGAACTTTCTAAAAACCAAAACTGACCTGAATTGAACCTAATTGATCATGAACCGAACTGATATGTTTTAGTTTAGTTCCAAAGCCATTAATAACGATTCAATTCCTTTGGTTTAGTTCAATTCGATTCAATAATTTGGTTTTTTTTTTATTTATTTAGTTTTTTCGCCCACCCATATATACGTGGAACATTCTATCGTAAATTAAATTTTGTAATTCAAAAAATATTCATTACACCCTCATTTTCTCACAAGGTACATCCAATTTCCACCTTATCTTGAGATTAAGAATTTTCTCCATTAAAATCGTCTTCATTCTTTTCAATTGTTACAACCCATTTTTTTTAAGAGGATTTAAATCCATTTTCCTTTTAGATGTTAGTTTTTCTATCAATTTTTTTAATTTTGTTTTAGAATGTTCCCAACGTTGTTTAGCATGTGAATTTCACTCGGTCAAAAGCACGTGAATTTCACACCCTACAAAACATTATTTGTGCATGAAGAAAGAGTAACCGTAAAAAAATGTGATTTCTTTTGGTAAAAAAAAAGTGATAGTTTTTTGATCCAAAAGAAAAGTATGATATATACCCTACTATTTAATTTTATATTCGCAAAAACACATTCTTAAACGTGATTGATTCATTCCCAATCTGAAAACCCTAGTAACAACCTTCACTTCACTCGATCAATCATGGTGAGAAAGAGAAAACTCGTTAAAGCTTCTCAACAAGAAGAACCACCGCTCAAACAGCATCAACCGGAGCCTAAACCGGAACCGGTACCCGAACCCGAACCTGAACCATACATCCCGGGCGAAGAATACGAAGAGGTTGAAGAAGAAGTTGAATACGAAGAAGTTGAAGAGGAAGTAGAGGAGGAGGAGGAAGAGGAGGAAGAAGAGGAAGAAGAAGAACAACAACAAATTCAAGTAGAAGAAGACGATGAACCGATCCAGAAGCTTCTAGAACCTTTCACGAAAGAACAGATCTCGAGTCTTCTTTGCGAAGCGGCTTCGAAGCATCGTGATGTTGCGGATCGGATTCGAAAGATTGCTGATGGAGATGCTTCTCATCGGAAAATATTTGTTCATGGTTTGGGATGGGATACTACTTCAGCAACGCTGATTAACGCGTTTTCGCAGTACGGTGAAATTGAGGATTGTAAAGCTGTTACGGATAAGGTTTCAGGGAAATCTAAGGGTTATGGATTTATTTTGTTTAAGAAAAGGAGTGGAGCGAGGAATGCGTTGAAGGAGCCGCAGAAGAAGATTGGGAATAGGATGACGGCGTGTCAGCTGGCGTCTATTGGGCCCGTGCAGCAAACTCCGGTGGTGGCAGCGGTGCCGGCGCCGTTGGTGGTGCCGGGTTCGGAGTATACGCAGAGGAAGATTTATATTAGTAATGTTGGACCTGATTTGGATGCACAGAAGCTGTTTGGTTTTTTTTCGAGATTTGGAGAGATTGAGGAAGGACCGTTGGGGCTTGATAAGGTGACGGGGAAGCCGAAAGGGTTTTGTTTGTTTGTGTATAAGAGTGCTGAGAGTGCGAGGAGGGCGTTGGAGGAGCCGCATAAGGAGTTTGAAGGGCATATTTTGCATTGTCAGAAGGCGATTGATGGTCCTAAGCCGACAAAGATACAACATCAGCCACAGCAGCAACAGCAACATGTGAATTCGGTGAATCATTTGAACCAATTGAATCCATTGAGTCAGAGGACGCAGTTTCAGAGACATGATAATGTTGGATTTATTGGTGGAAGTAGTGTTGCAGTTAGCCAACCAGGGCACTTAATGGCACCGGCAGGACCAGTAGCCGGGTACAATCATGCGGCTGCTAGTGCTTCTGCTGCACAGGGGCTGAACCCTGCGCTGACTCCTGCACTTGGACAGGCGCTGACAGCGTTGCTTGCTTCTCAGGGTGCTACGTTGGGGCTGGGTAATTTACTGGGGAGTCTTGGAGCAAGTAGTGCGGTTAATCCTGGTGTTCCTGCTGCTGGTCATGGAGTTCAGAGTGGATACAGTGCTCAGCCTACCATAACTCCAACCGTAATGGGAGCGTATGGGAATGCTGTACCACATGCTGGATTGCAGGTGCTATATCCGAACCAGCAGCTTGGACAGGGTGGTTCTGGAAGAGGGCAATATGGTGGTGCCGCACCTTATCATTAGGTGGGTTGCAGGTATGTTGAATTGATACTGATAATATTTACATTTTTCCCTTGAATATTGATTTGCCCCATTCCTGTTAGCGTATAAGTCACTCCATTTTCACGCATATTAAGAAATGTAGTTAATTTTGTATTGTGAAGAAAAATTATGAGTGGTTTTACAAAATTATCTCATTAATGACATGCGGAAGAGATATTGAAAGAATTGAAAGAATAGAGAGTACTAAATAGTAAATGTTATGACAAGAAAATAATCATTAATGTTTTATTGGATATTGTAAAGTGACATAATAAAACACAAATATGTTTTTTTCTAAAGTGGACATATAATAAAACAGGGAGGGAGTATGTTTTTGACTTGTGATGAGAAATAGAGAAGCTTTTTGGAGCAAGCTAGTCTTTTTTTGGTTTATTTTTTGGAGAAAGCTAAAGCAAGCTAGTCTTTTGTTGGTCTAATCCTAATATAACTTTAAGGGGTGTAAGCTAACTAGTGTAGGTATCCGTGCAGACGCACGGATAGAATTAACTATAATAATGAATATTACCATAAGCAGAAATATAAGTAATCAGGATGTTGTTCAACCTATTCCTTTCCGTTTAATTTTTGACAAAACAAGCGTGTTCCTTGATTTGTCCTTTTATGTTCATTTAGTTCCCCCTTTGCCACGATTTCTTGCGTCCTGATTTCTCCATTATGATCTTTGTTGGTTTAGTGTATGATAGAGTTCCTATGCTCTGTTTGGAACACACTTGCTTAATCTTTCACCCCCTAACTCAATAGTCATGCTTAGCCAAAAAATAGTTTAGGGTTTTTCTTTGTTTGGTACTCTTTGATTACTGTTAGTGATTGAAAATTAATTAACCACTTCACACATATTTTGATCTATAACACATTGCATAAAAATGTATATCTGTGCTCATATATATGTATATATATTTAAGTATTTGGAACTTTTGTGAGTTTATATCTGTGTACCTACCTTTCCACGCATAGCTTAATTTTCAAAGGAACATGCATCAATAATAAACTAGACAAGCTTTATTACTTTAGCTTGATTAAAATTTTAAAACAGTGACTATAACAACAAAATGTTGGTAACTTTTTGGCTATGTTTTGGATGTTGACAATGAGAACCAGTGTTAATATTTTAGAGGAGTTGTTGTATATGGTATGGTACGCTCTTCCATAGGAGGTCTATGTCTAATCCTCTATGAATTGATGTTTGTCAATGTTATTAGAGTAGAGGGGATTTGGGTTATATTTGTGACTTAAATTCTGAGACGAAGTGAAGCAGTGAATCATTGAAAATTATCACATATGATGGAGTAATTTTTGGAAGTCTCTCCGTTAAAATGTTTTTTGTTGTCTCAATTTGATTTTGCATTGATTTTGTTAAGATTTTTATTATTTTTGTTTGCACTAAATTTGATGATCCTATTATGTTCTTGCATACATGCACATTGAATAACTCATCCTATTTCACTCATTCATAAAATTGGAATCATGCTTAGGATAATATTTTTTCTGTAACCAATATATGGATTATATCTTCTCTTTAACCAATTTATGGATAATTTTTTCCCTTGTTTTCTTCTTACTACCTCATACCTTTTATTGCGCCACATTTTATTGGTTAGTAGTCTTTTCATGTTTTTGGATAATAAGCAACATATATTTTCTGAAGTTTTTGTATAAACATTTTGTATCACTACTTTGATATTTCCCAATTTTTTCAATTGTCAAATCGTTATGAGCTTGGCGTCAGGGCCGAGCCAAGGGCCAAGCAAGGGCTTTAGGCCTCAATTTTTGGGTCAAAAAAGGCCTATTTTTATTTTTTTAAAATTTGGTTATAAATATATAACATGGCAAAAAGTGTTATAGACATTTGCATGGTTTAATTGGTTATTGAAAAGGCTTCAAGTATTCTTTGCCACGGGTTCAAGTCTTGGACTCCAAAAAACTTATTTATTTTTAATATTTTTTAGAAGTATTTTGTTAAAAAGAATTATTTTAAAAAGGCCTTGTTAATTTTTTTGCTTTGGGCCTCTTAATACACTGGGCTGGCCCTGCTTGGTGTTTGATTTCTGATGATTCTCAACCAATTTTGCAAACCTTGGTTTTAGACCCTTCCTTTTGGTTTTCAACTTAAATTGTTTTTCATGATTTTTTATTTTGGACCCTTCATTTCTGTTTTCAACTTGAATTGTTTTTCATGCTTTTTTATTCATTTTGCAGATTCTACATAAGTGCATCAGTCTTTTATTACTGGCCTGGTGATTCTTCTCAAGTTTAAGGAGCTGATGCAATTGGCGTATTTATAATGAAATTTAACGTAGTACAATGATCAGAAAATTGTCAAACAGTGTTCTGTTTTCGCCGCTTACTTTATCACCCTTTCTTTTATTTAAAACTATTGTATTATTTTGACTTTTAGTTTATCTTCCAAAAACCTATGGTACTGTTTTTAATAGTTTTCTGAACTAGTTTTATTTGAACCACTATGTTGAGTTTGGGAACTGAACAAATTATATTTTGAATTTTATTTTTGTGTGGACCATTGTACGTTGAAAGCTTGGTTTTCAAGAACTGGCTGACCCTATTTTATGTTGTTGATTGCGGTTTTCCCTTGTTTTTTATCCTTCAGCTTAATTCTTACATGACTTTTGGTATATTTTTTGAAGTACGGTGATGTGCATAATATGTTAAGTCCCATTTCTAATTCCTATCACCCCATGATTAAAATTGGTTTCAAGCCAATTTGTCAAGTTTTGTTTTTTTTTTTTTTGCTTCTGTTGGCAGTATATGAGCCTAATTTATTGCAGTTATTTTGCAGGTTTGACAGCCGTGCTTATATAAACATGCACCAATAATAAAATCAATAAAAATTAAAATAGAAAAAAATGTTTTTGATTTAAGTTTGATTTTGACCTATTTGTGAAATTTCTGCATTTCTTTTTTTTATATGGTAGAGTTCCTCAACTAGGTATGTTATGCAGTTTTTCTTTGGACTTGATTGCACTTTTGGTCTCTTGGGTAGCTAATTTTCTATATTTGAATTTAAACCCTCTACTGAAACTGTTTTTCTCTATCTTGTTACTTAAAAGGCTATCAAATTTCAATTAAAAAAAATGTTCACAAATTGAATAATTCCTTTAACTTGTTTTCAATATCCACCAATCAATATAGTAGTATCAAATTTCTCCTAAAGAACCCCAAAATTGTGTACTTTTTTGATACTTTCTTTCACCTAATTTTCTCATGGCCAAGCTTTTAAAAATATTTCACATTCCAAGTTCATCATAAACTACCAAATCCAAATGTTTGGATTGAAAATTAAAATTGAATGGTTTTAGGTAGAAGAAAGTTGGTGGCAAGACTGACTTGCTTAATTTTAGAAACAGGGCTTGATTGCTCTAAAAACTTGAGGGATTAAAATCACCTACTGATCAAATAGAGCGCAAAAGTGCAAAGTCTTTTTTTCCTTACACACTGATATTAAAAGAGCACTCTCTTTTCTTGAGGCTCTATTTCCTCTGTAACAACGATGTTGCAATTCCCTTTGATCATAGTTTTGCTTATTTGGAAATGACTTTTGAGGTCAGTCAAAGTTGGGAAAACTTTTCTTGGCTTATAAAGGGATTTTTTTCCATGGGTACAGCCATATTTGTATGTTGTGCATTCTCTATTGTTGATTAAGCTGCACATTTTGTCTGTGTTCCTCTGGTATTTCTTTTATCAAAGGTCCAATTAGTCACCTGCGTTGAATAATATATTTTAAATGGATTTGTAAGGGTTTTGATTGTTACTTTCATTTTGGTCATTTACATCATTTGCATAGTTATTGCTGAAGCAGTTCCAAAGCAGTTTGGTTCAAAATGTTTTTGAATTCAACAAGGTTTTCACCCTTTTGGATAATTTGGTTTCCTCACTTTTGGATATTTTGTCATTTAAGTTTGGTTTATCACATAAATTAAACACTGCTTAAGTAAAAAGATGAAGTCAGCTCAGTGTGATAATAACAATGGATTTTTAGTAGCTGGTTATCTTCAAATAAACATGTGGCTTTTGCAGACCGGAAGGCAAGTAAGTTGCAGTATATTCTGTCTAATTTCTTCTCTTTATTTGTTGTCTTAGTTGAAAAGCATGCTGGCATACTTAGTGGTTGTCTTTTTACTGAAGAAAAAATCTTTGCCAGATTCTTCGCTTTGTTGTTGATTTAAGCAACCGATGTGTGCGTAGAAATCAAAATTCCAAAGCTCCCTCGGGAATGATAGTTTATGCTCTTGTATTGCTACTTATGTTGTCTGTGACAATTCTCATTTTTCTCTATTTAGAAATTTAAGTTTGAATGCACCAAGGGAGGATTGACAGGTTTAGGTAACATCTTTGTTTGAGTTGAGGATTATTGAGTGCCTTTTAGTTGATCATTGGCTCATTTTTATTTTTTGATTTCATCGGTTGATACGGCATGGTTGTAAACAAATACTTGCAGTACCACGTTATTTTAAATATTTTCATGTGGTGCTCCATCTCTTATGGTATTCAATACCCTTTACACGGTCATGTTGCCTTTTCATCGTGTTGTCCTTTTGTACATTATATTTAGAAGTTGGTAGGTTAGAAAAGAATTTTAGAAGGGATTGTTGTCAGCCGCAAGTGCTGTTACATACTGTTCTACTCGTGAGTTCTCTTCTCAGGGCTGCTGTTATATAAACGTAAGTAGATTTTTTCAGAAAATATTATTTACATTGATGAAAATACAAAAAGTGTTCTTTCAATAAAATATTTCAATTTTCTGTAGCTGTTAACAAAGCGTGAATTGTATTGTAGTTTCTTTTCATTTAAATAAATGGAAACATGTCATTACAAAAATAAGGTTCCATTGAGAGTTGAGTTTTTAGCTGTATATTTACATGAGTGGTATTCTGTGATTTTGAAATCTGTTTGCATTGAACGGAAGCAGACCTAGGGAAGTGGAGGGAGAGGAAGGAGGCAAGGATTAGTTAAGGGGCTAAATTAGCAAATTAAATGGTTTGTACAGGGACTGATAGTTTAGTGATCAATTTTGATGGATTAATATGTTTAATGACTAAATTGGAGAGTAATAGTTTAGGAACCAAATTAATGGTTATTCTTTTCATTTTAATAATATGAATCCCTCCCCTTAAACTACAAGATGCATGATTTGACACTTCACATCGTAGTGTTGATAACCAACCAATTTTCTTTCTGAAGAACACGAGCAACAAGATGCATCACTCGTTCAATTTCTTTCATGAGGAATGCGAGGGTCACATCTTTGGAAACACCCACTTATATGAAGCCATATCATCCTCAATTTTTATTACTTTTCTCGGCTACCAGATACCAAATGGGTATATTTTATACCTTATTATTTATTTTTTAATTTGTTCTTCTGTTCATGTTCTACACTCACTCTGTCGACAAAAGACCAAAGGAGCACCTTTTTCTAATTATTGATTTTTTAATTTGTTCTTCTGTTCATCTTCTACCTTATTCTTGTGTTAAACGAAGTTGCTGTGGCTGCCAACAACAAACCAAAGTTATTTTTTTCTGAGTTTCTCCACCCCTTCACTGTGAAAAATTGTGTCTGGTAGTCAAAATCTAAAAGGAAGATGACAGAACAAATTATAAATCAACAGTAAGAGAAAATAAGGATATTATCTCACTGGACAAATCTTCACCAAAAGAATGTTTAATCAACTCCACTTTTCTCCCCAACACGACTTGTAGCTTTTCAACGAGATTCACACAGTTTATAAATGGTGTGACATTGGACAATACCCAATTTATAAATGAAAAAAGAAAATCCAAATGAAAAATCTTGCAAAAAAAATAAAACTAGTGTTAAAAATTGATGCTTCAATACCCAACTAAGAGAAATGAAAGTAGATCCAGAGGAAATCAAAACCAACACCCGTCACTATCTTTTAGAGAGGAATAAAACCAATATGTAGATTTCGATTCAATTCACTCACAAATGAAACAGCTGCTACTACAAGAGCTTGCGATAAAGACAACCGTTAACAGCAAAGCGCAGTTGGGTCAATAAAAAAAAAAGGTCTTTAACTTAGAGAACCGGTTAACAGGTCAATGAATACAAAATGAGGGTGACATAGCTGCATATAGGTGGGTGTGTGTGTGTCCAAAGGAGTGTGTCCAAACTTCAAGCCAAAGGTGTGACCTTAGTATTCCTCTTTCTTTCATTTTTTCCTACAATCGGTTATGTTATTTTGACACTTAACCTTTTCCTCATGTTATTTTTTCATTCCCTTTTTTCCCTTAAATTTCACCAATACAAATTGGTCCTTGTGACAAACAATGTTTCTTGCAATTTTTATTTTATTGCAGCTGCAATCATACAATGAAAGATAACTTCAAACAATCGACACCAATACAATTCAATTCATGCCCTTTTTCTATGTTGTCCAAGTGCTTCCAATTGATTCTTAGCTTCTTTGTCATACAAATGACTAGTGATCGTCACATTAAGCACATATAACCCGTATCCACATAGTAAAGGGTCAACCAAAGTAAGTTTTTTACTCTGCCAAACTCTTGCAATGTAAAGCTTTTTGCCGATAAATTGAGACTACAAGCATACAAATACCAAGAAACTCTCCTGCATAAAAGCCTCGAATAGTCAACGTTCAAACCCCTGCATAACTAAACGTATCAAATGCAACAACTGATACACCACCAACAAAACAAACATACGATAATCCCCAACACGTTTCGTCCAATTCCTTACCATTAATTCATGTTACCCAAACATTATTATTTGACTAACGGAGGGGAAAATTGACTAATGTTTAACGATTTTGGGGGTTGCCTTTTCTCTAATTTGAGGGGGTATTTACAAGAATTTACAATTTCAGTTTTTTTTGCCTATTTATTTTTTATTTTTTTATAATAAACAATTCTGCGATGTTTTCTTTCTTGACTCTTCTAAATCATTTACCTTCAAATTAGTTGGAAAAATGTTTTTTTTAATAAACAATCTTGCAATATTCTATCTAATTAATTAAAGTCATCCATAAATCCAATAAATCCAAGATTCGTTGTGTGCACTAATTGTTTGAGATTTCTATGACAACTCTTCTTATTAGAGAGAGAGAAAACAAATTGATGATTTATTAAGAATCTGTTATAACTTATGAGGCACACGAGTTGTCCTTTATACCAAGACTGTAATAGTTTATATAAAAGGCTTCTCCATGTATACATGCCACTGCATTCTAACTTAACAATGCATACTGACCTATTCTAACTTAGGCTATCATAACTTCAGAACCCTTTGAACTATGCATACTGACCTACTCAAATCTGTGAAGTTTGAGGGCTTCCAACTGTTGTTGTATCATAATCTCTAGATTATTTCTGGGAATATATGAGATTTTTGCGATTAAGTAATGTAGCGAAAATAAAACATTGTATTGAACTTTAATAAGGAGTGTCCCTGAGGCATTGGTTAATGTAAACTATATATATTTACATTATTAGAAGCATACTTATAGTTTTAAAATCAATTAACTTTGTGAAAAGTCACCCAGGGTTATCAGCATGCGCAAAATTTTCCCTGAACACTACCATGTTCATGATCTTGTCTGCATCAACATTGAATTTCAAATGGTCACTTACAAATATTTGTCGGTATTTTTTTAATTCCTTTCTTTCATTTGTTGTCTTCATTCAAACAGTTTCATTTGGTGTCTTCATTCAAACAGTGATAATCTTGGTTCACAAAGTTGTAAAGCATTCTTTCTTTTTTATTGATTAGATTCAGAGCTCGCTATCAGTACAACTGTGACGTTTCACACGATTTGATGTTACAAAATTAAAGTCAAACTGAAATTCCTTCTCCATTGTTCTTTATATTTTGTTTGGATTTGTGTTGAGATTTTGTCAAACCCACCGTGATAACTAGGTTGTGGGAACTTTGTTAATTTGTATCATAATACAACCAAAAATACATGTAGACTGTGCTGTATGACTTTCAATTCTGCTATTGTTTTTTACATGAACTGAAGCTACAATGATGGATACAATTCGATAAAGTTTTGTTCAAACAAACCAGAATTGAAAAGAAGAGTCGCAAGGCAATGTTTAAACTTGGAATGAAAACTGTCACTAGTGTCAGTCGCGTGACAGTCAACAAGAGCAATAACGTTGGTATTTGACATGTGTATTAATTTCAAGTATTTTTCCTGTTTTATCAGTATTTAGAATTCGTCTAAATTGAATTTTTGCTTTCTATTTGTTCGTCAGATCTTGGTCTCATCTCAAAACCAGATGTTTTCGAGAGCCCAACTTCTGACACCTACATTATATTTGGGGAAGCTAATATCAAAGACTTGAACTCACAGCTACAAACTCAGGCAGCAAAGCAGTTCAAGGCTCCTAATTTGACCGAAGCGGGAGTGAAGCCAGAATCCTTAAGGATATTGAGTTGGTGGTGACTCAAGATGGTGTGCCAAGATCAAGAGCTTTTAAAGCTCTCAATGCTGCCAACGGAGACATTGTTGCTGCCATTATGGAGCTAACAAATTAATGCTCAGAATTGGTAGTACTTTAGATTTTGGATTGTGGAGCTATTTTTCTTTACTGGTCTTTTTTTTTTGCTCTTGTTCGGTTTGAAATAGTGGTTTGCCAATCTCTACCTTTGCTTTGTTCTATTTTCTGAGTGATTGCACTTGGAAAAAAAAAAACCTGTTTTCCAATATCATATTTTTTATTAACAGTGCAAATCATATCCTTTGACCTTCATTTTATGACTTACTAATATGCGAAAATTGTTCTTTAGCTCCCTAGTTAGATGTAATTAAGAGATTGTTAAAGGTAAACCTGTTTTCAATTCATGGTAGAAAAGGTCTATCTTTTTCTGAAGAGGTGTGTTGTTCTTAATGCACCTAGGTAGTCTTTTTAATCACACTGAGGCTGGAATTGGAAAAACAGAATATTTGATAGGTTCTGCTTCTATAATTTTGCTTTTTTCTATTTTGTGTATTCGCAAAAGAAAAGAAAACTAGACTTTTGTTCTAAGAGTTACCTATATTGATTATTAGCAGTATAAACTTTTGGTCCTTTGACCTTCATTGTATGACTTATGAATTTGTGAAAATTGTTCTCAAGTACCCTAGGTTGGTGTAATTATGAATTTTTTAAAGGTATAGCTTATTCCCAAAAAGTATGTTTTTCCCATCATTTAAATGGCATTCTTAATAGAGGCAAAACAGAAGCAATGTTTGATAGCTACTGATTATTCCTTAAGTTACTATGTTATGTATTCACATGTATCACTGGTTTTTCAGGGAAAAGAATTGTATTCTTTTCTTTCCACACATTTCATTTTTAATGGTTTTATGGAATCTGTAAATCTCTACATTCGCCTTTCTTTTGATATTTTATATACGTTTCTTGACTTCAACTAATAAGGATGTTTTCATCAATTTGTTTCTTATCTATACTATACATCTTAGATTTAATATATTTATAAAAACTGGAAATTCTGAGAATTGTTTGGTATGTGTGTTGGTTTTGTATTCATAAAGATTGCTTGCTTGTGTGTGTTATTGAATGAATTCAGAATAACTTTTTTCTTCTCAAATATAAAGAGAACAAGTTCTTTTATTTTTCCTTCTTTTTGATAAAAATAAATTCTTTCTTGGACCATAAGTTACTTCTTTGTTGGTTGAGGAATCCTAGAACCATTATATATTATCATTCCATTCCAATTTAGTCTTCTTCACCTATGTTTTTCCATTCCATTGTTTACAGTTTTTAAGCCAAGTTTCCCACCTAAGTGTTCCTTTTCACCTATATTTTACTCTTGGAAAAGCTTATCAATATCTCTTATTCACTAAAAGGCAACTGTGTGTTTTTGCATTGGTAAGTATTTCCGCTTATATTTGCTATTATTTTTCTGGAACATGTTTCATATATAGACTTTTATATCCATTCTATACCTTTAGAGAGAAAGGAGTAGAGAGATTGGTATGATATGTTGGAAAAAAAGAGATGTTAAATGAGTGTATGAAATTTAAAAATGTACAAATATCAATTTTCATTGTCTTTTATATTTAGATTTATTTTTCACATGTGTGTAGTAAACCTGTTATTTTATTTTTTTATAAATAAATTTACAAAATAAGAAGTATATATAGGAAAAATGGAGGGAATCTGACCACTCAGAAAAATAAAAAGATACATTTTTTTTTTGAAAGAAAGAAAAATAAAAAGATAGATGAAACTGTTGTATATTTGATTGATGACTTTGAAATGAAATATAAATTTTATCATCAAGCCTTACAACCTTCAATTAACCTTTTGTCAAAAAAACAAAAAACCTTCAATTAACCTACATTTTTAACTGTGTTTGCACTCAATAAAGTTAGTGGCTACAGCCATAATGTTGGTAAATCTCTATAGAATTTGCATTATCTTTTTTTTTTTTTTTTTATGTCAAATAATTTTATACTATCTATCCACGTCTTTATATATATCAAGACTCTCCTAAACACCTCTATAAAAAAAAAAAAAAAACTCTCATAAACAGTTTCTTTAGATAATATTTTCGGTAACTTTTTATTGTATTGATTATTGTTTTTGCTAAATGAACAATTTTTTTAGCTATATGTAATTAAAGCTATGATTGAAAAAATAAATTAGTTCTCTCTTTTTTTTTCTATACATAAAATTAGTTCTCTCTCATTTGAAGATCGGGGAGGATCTATCTAATATAGTGGGAAGACCAAGTTATTCGTGTAGTTTTCTTTTTTCTTTCAATTTTATCAATTCTTTAAATTCTACTTTTATATATCCAATTAGATAAATTTTCACCACAAAAAATACAATCAACCGATTTTTTTTTAAATCTCTATCTCTCTCTCTCTCTCTCTATATATATATAACCTATATCTTTATATAAAGAGGATACCAAATTTAGGTTTAGCTTTTCTGTTTTTCAATTTTATTTTTCTTTTAAACTATTTTATTTAGAATTTATCATTACTTAGTAAAGTAACTGATTTTTTTTTATTCTACCGAGTTAGGTTTATGCCTCTTCAGTCTTTTGTTTTTTATTTTTTCATAAGAGACTTTACGTATGTAAAAAAATAAAATAACTTATTTTCTTTAATTAATCACATAAATTTTTGTAACTTGAGTAACAACTTTATCGGAAAAAAATGGACACACGAGCAAGTTATTGTCCGTTTTCACTCTATTTATATCTATATTAAGAATACAGAAAGTTGAAGTATTGTTTTTTCCATCCTATCTTACCATTCATTTAAACTATTTTATTTTCATTTTTATCATTTTTCCATAAAAATATGATTTAATTGTTTAAATATGCATACCTATATATAAATGGTATATCAAATTATGTGGTAAGATGTTATTGAATGAGTGAAACTCTTAGTGTAACTCTTCCGATTGATCCCTCCTCTCTCTCACACACATATGGCAATTATTTTTTTACTGTAAATCCTATATGAATATTTAAAATTGATATTAAGGCATGAATGATTACTAGAAAAATAGACTTACTAATGAGTACTGAGATGTGATAAACTAACAAAGGATTGATCTCATTCTGTAGATAAAATAAAGAAATGAAGTCTCATTCTATAGACAAAAAGGAATTTGAATTTATAGTTCTGGTTTTTACATTCATGCATTTTATTAGCTCTAGTAAGATTTCTAATAAACTATTTTTCCTTTCGGTACACGTTCATTTCACGTATAGGAAGATGGACTGTCTTACTGAATTAGGAAAGGAAACTGTCACAAAATTAGGAGAATTGGTTGTGGAGTCAACCATGAGGCATTTCAAATATTTGACACAACACAAAAAAATCAAAACAAATTTGGAGGAAGAACTCGAGAAGTTGAAAATGATAAAACAAGCATTGCAAACAAGGGTGGACACTGAAAGAAGGAAAGGATATGAAATTGCACCTAATGTGCAAAAATGGCTCTATGATGTGACAACAATTGAAGATCAGTTGCAAAAGTGGCTCTCTGATGAAAATAGTGTTAAAAATAGCAAAAAATGCTTTGGTGGACAATGCTCAAATTTAGCATTTAATTATTCATTGGGAAAGGAAGCCACTAAAAGCCTTGAAAATATTACAAGCATGAAGGAGGAAGAAAACAAATTTCAAGTTATTTCATACCCTAAAGCTCCATTAACACTTGGATCTACCTTTACAAAAGATATCAAGAGCTTATTGTCTAGGGAGAAAATTATATCAGAGGTCATAGAGAAACTCAAGGATGATCAAGTCAAAATGATTAGCATTTGTGGGATGGGCGGAGTGGGAAAAACCACAGTGGTGAAAGAAGTCATCAAAACAATAGAAAAAAGTAAGCTATTTGATGAAGTTGCGATGGCAGTGGTCTCCCAAGATATAAATTATGAGAAGATCCAAATTCAAATTGCTGAGGTTTTGGGCATGGAATTGAAAAAGGTCAGCGAGAAAGGAAGAGCAATGCAATTACATGAGAGGGTGATGAGTAAAGATAAAAAGGTCCTAATAGTCCTTGATGATGTGTGGGATATTCTAGACTTTGAGTGTATTGGACTTCCTTATCTAGAACATGAGAAACATTGCAAAATATTGTTCACATCACGGGATGAAAAAGTGTGCCAAAATATGGGATGCAAACTCAATTTTCAAGTATCTCTGTTGAAGGAGGATGAAGCTTGGTATCTGTTTCGAGAGCTGTCAGGGGAAGTTGTAGATAGAAATGATATCAATCCAATAGCAAAAGAGGTTGCAAAGGAATGTGGCGGCTTACCGCTTGCAATTGCGACAATTGGAAGAGCACTGAGTAATGAAGGGAAGTCTGCATGGGAAGATGCACTAAGACAATTAAACGACGTTCAATCATCTTCCTCCTCGGGTGTTGGAAAACATATCTACCCCCGGATTGAGCTTAGTTTAAAGTTTTTGGGCAATAAAGAACATAAGCTCTTGCTTATGCTTTGTGGATTATTTCCAGAAGACTTTGACATTCCTATTGAAAGTTTACTGTATCATGCTTTTGGCTTGGGATTGTTCAAATACATTAATGCATCATGGAAAGCAAGAAACCGAGTGCATACATTGGTGGAAGATCTAAGGCGAAAGTTCCTGTTGTTGGACAGCAATGTGCCAGGGTGTGTGAAGATGCACGATATTGTGCGTAATGTTGTTATATCTGTAGCATTTAAAAATGCAGAAGATAAATTTATGGTGCAATACACCTTTAAGAGTCTAAAGGAAGAGAAATTGAGCGAGATCAACGCAATATCACTTATTTTGGATGATACAAAAGAGTTAGAAAATGGCTTACACTGTCCGACGCTTAAACTTTTACAAGTAAGTACAAAAAGCAAGAAACCATTGTCTTGGCCTGAACTTTTCTTCCAAGGCATGAGTGCACTTAAAGTTTTATCCTTACAAAATTTGTGCATTCCAAAACTGCCATATTTATCCCAAGCTTCACTCAATCTCCACACGTTGCAAGTGGAACATTGTGATGTTGGAGATATATCTATAATCGGTAAGGAACTTAAACACCTAGAAGTCCTAAGTTTTGCACATTCTAATATTAAAGAACTCCCAATTGAAATAGGAAATCTTGGCAGTCTAAGATTATTGGATTTGTCAAATTGCAACGATCTTGTCATCATTTCTGATAATGTCTTGATAAGATTGTCTCGGTTGGAAGAACTTTACTTTAGAATGGACAATTTTCCTTGGAAGAAAAATGAAGCTTCACTCAACGAGTTGAAAAAGATATCTCATCAGCTAAAGGTTGTTGAGATGAAAGTTGGAGGGACTGAAATTTTAGTCAAGGATTTGGTTTTCAACAACTTGCAAAAGTTTTGGATTTATGTGGATCTTTATAGTGATTTTCAGCGCTCTGCATATTTGGAGTCAAATTTATTGCAAGTCAATGCTATTCATTATCAATCTATTAATAGCATACTGATGATCTCTCAATTGATTAAGAAATGTGAAATCCTCGCAATAAGTGATGTGAAAGGCTTGAAAAATGTTATGGCACAACTGTCAACTGATTGTCCAATTCCATACTTGAAAGATTTAAGGGTTGATTCATGTCGTGATGTGGAGTATCTGATAGATTGTATTGTTCATTCCAATGGCTATCCACAAATTCGGTCATTGTCTTTGAAAAATCTTCAGAATTTGAAAGAGATTTGTTATACACCTAATAACCATGATGTCAAGGGAATGATGATTGACTTCTCATATTTGGTGAAATTGGAATTAATAGACCTCCCAAGCTTTATTGGCTTTAACAACGATATTAAATTGAAAGAGCTCAATCAAGTAAGTAATTTATGTTTTTAGTTGTTGTTATTGTTATTATTATTATTGTTGTGTGTGTGTGTATAGTCTTAAAATTTTATCTTTTTTATAAGATTAAATGTGTATTTCACTTATTTCACACATGTTAATTGCGACTATAGATTCTACAGTTGAATTATTTTGTTCATTTATTTAGCTAAGTAGAAATTTACCTTTTTAGGGTGAATAAGTGAGGTGTCCGGCATTCAAACTCCAACCCTATATATATTGTGCAATGTCGCTATCAACTGAGTTACGGGACTGAATTATTTTAGGGGGGTGTATTGGATTAGGATTTTTAAAGACAATTTTTGCTTGAAAAAGTCTCAAAGATTTTAAAAGATTTTGTAGGATTTTAATGACTTATATGATTTTAAAAGACTATCAGGATTTTCAATTTGGATTTCAATGGATTTACATCATAAGATTTTAAAGGATTTCATGGATTTATAAGATTTCAAAAGATTTTATGAATTTTAAGTACTCACTGGGAAAAAAATGATTACAACACACTCTCTATCATAATATTCTCAATACAGACTCTTA
>Ga0315915_1000920_pt1 | contig 33651 bp, 19 predicted proteins | sample MpolbnodulesMG_FD_207738 | JGI IMG/M metagenome (GOLD analysis project Ga0315915, IMG submission 207738) | Medicago polymorpha root nodule microbial communities from Los Angeles, California, United States - branched nodules | ecosystem: Host-associated > Plants > Roots > Nodule | place: USA...
AAGCAACCACAAATTTAAACCAAAAAATAAAAAGTTAATGATAGCGAAGATTATGTTGAATCATTGTAAGATATATAAAAATCTTTTTAGCACTTTCTTCATACTTAAGAGTAATTAGTTTTCCTTCGATAAATAGATTTTGAGCATGGAGTGTTTTTACTTTCAAATTAAGAGATAAAGATTAAATGAAATGGTAGAACCTTAACACACTATATGTTAGAAACTAAAAATCAATGAAAAAAAATGATAAGAAAAGATAAGCATGAAATAGAAACAAACAATATAATTTTTTTTTGAAGAAAATAGCAGATAGGTTAGATTGAACAAAAAAAGGCTTTCTTACCACATATCCCAGTTTCATGTTTCAGACCCAACTTCTTTAAAAGGCTTTGCACCAATTCAATTGAAAGAATAACTGGACATTCAAGGGTAGAACTGGATAAATATATGCAATTCTTTATAATGAAGTTCCTTAATATTTAGTTTTTCTATAAAACCTAGGCATGATTATGTAACCAAAATAAAAAACTGAGTCATATATTGAACAATACACAATGTTTGATTTGATGGAAACAAACCATGAGATAAGAAACAAAAGAGAAGCAATCTGGAATATGTGTGCCGAAGTCAGTTTGTGCCTTTGTGGGAAGGAAAAAATCATTTATGTGGGATGAGAAGTTAATGGAAAGTAACCGGCATTAATCTGTGATGGATTCCACTTGTGTACCATTGAGGTACCAATGGTATAGATAAAAGCCAAATTAAATTTATTAAATGGCGCTAAAACCCATTCAAGCACAATGTGTACCTAAATTTAGGTCATCAAAAAACAAAGTACAACAAATAAAATGTCAAACAATAAGCAAAGAATGCTACATCAAGTAGTGTCGTAACCCAAACAAACTGACGAGTTATACCACAACGAATTAAGATCATAAAAAGAAGTTTGTTTATGAGCCTTTAGCCACCGCCATGATAAAAGTTTGATTCTTGTGAGCAAATGGTCGAGAGACTGAGTTTTGCTATTAAAAAAAATGGCCAGTCTGGTCGGCCATTTTTTATATTCACTATTTTTAATGTCTTTTTTTTTTTTTTTTATAAATTAGTTACTCACAATTTTTTTTTTGAATTAACTTTAGATGAATTCTTTGAATTGGATCAAATAAATAAATTATAAACTTTAAAATTTTAAAAAATTTAGCTAAATTTATCCATTTTTATTTAGTTTAATTATTTAAATATATTTTTGTTAATAAACTTAAATTAATTGATGATTTTTTCATATAAAGAAAACATTATATTTTTTAACAAAAATCAAATAAAAATATTGATAGTGACCGGTCCAATGTTCGATGGGCTAGTCTAATAAAAAAATCCAAATGCATTTTGGATTAATTTTTAGGCATGATCCAGTCTAAAATATGGGCTAATGAACCTGTTCATCAGCTCGTCCCAGTTTTAACAACTCTAGTGATCGTATCTTGTTTTCTACACTTAAATTTAATCAAATTGAAACATAATGCCACTGTATTATTATTATTTTTTTTTTTTTAAAGAAATGCCACTGTATAAGATTTTTTTGTGAAAGAAGTAATATGTATTTAGATGAATGTGTAAAAGGGTATATACGAATGAAATTCCAGAAAGAGAAAGAAAATCAAATGAAATTCCATATTTAGAAACCGAATTAATATCAAGGAAAAAAAGTCGTGATGCACGCGGTGTAGTATATTTAATATTTAGAATTGAAAGTGTTTTACAAAATGTGGCAACAGAACGAAAACGTGAATCACAATGAAAATGAAAACAAGTTGTTGAAATACTCCGATCACTTTTTTTTTTACTCTCTTTAACACCCACTCACATACTACTAATAAGTAAAATTGACGTGGACGTCATCATTTTATGTGAGATTCATTTTCAATACGTAGTATGTATTTGAATTTCATTCAATTAAAGAGTAGAGTTGAAGAGAATGTTAAAAAGAAAATGTGAAAATGTTTATAACATTTCTCTGCGGAATTAGTGCTAACAAAGACAATGAAAGTCGTCTAGAAGTCTTAACTCAACTGGCAAATGTTGAAATTGCAAGGCCGAACGTCGTGATCCGGGTTCGAACCCGGGACCTCACAGTTGTGTGTGAGTTTAATTTCAGTGGACTACCAATTCATCTAAGACAAAAAAAACAATGAAAGTCGATATATATCTCATAAAATACCAAGTTCATTCAAACAGCCGACATCCACACCGTTGATTTTAAAAATATAGAACACCAACATCGATTTCTCTCTCTATATATAATACAAAAATTATTTATAAATTATCTAAATTGAGCAATTTAATACATTACAAAAAAGTTCTTGAATAAAATATGACAAATTTTCATCTAATTTATGCATCTACTATAACGAAAAGTTGAAATTGATGTCATATATGATATTATTTATCTTTGTGTATTAGTAGAAAAATATGATCAAAATAAGTTAGGTCAAAATTACACATTTTTAAATGGGTCATCTATTGCGGAACGGATGAAATAAATGACAAAGGCAAAGCCCAAAGGGAGGGGCGAATATAATAAGCAGCCTGGCTATGTTGTATTTATATGATGTCAGAAAATGGTCCCAACGCGGCGTTTCTTTGTTTTTTTATTAGAGAAAAGCTAGATTAGAACCGGTACATTGTTTCTTGTTCTTGTTCTTCTTATTTGAAATATTTGACGTTTTGATCAAATGTCAACTATGGAAATGGATCGGTCAATGGTCTTTACACTATGAGTCAAGTCAAGGGTGAACCATGAATGAATGAATAATCACACAGAAGCTAGCCGCGTTACTTCGTTTTTACAGTTCACGTGTACTCTGTCTGCAGTCTCAATATTTTATTTTGACTAATTTAAACATCACTTATTATAATTCATAATTAAAAAATTAGTACTCTTCAATTATGAATTCACCACGTTCACTATTCAATATTAACACGGTTTTCTCATTTGCTTTTGTTATATTTTTCAATAGAATTTTGTTATTTAAAAACAAACTTAGGACATTGTATATGACATTGTTTTTTGAAGGAAGGACATTGTATGTCTCTATCTTATCTCTCACTTGTTTGTCATTTTATACATCACACCCAGATTTTGACGATACAATAAAAATAAAGGGATATCGCATTTTGATGTACATTTTTGTACATACTTTGAACTGTTTTAGATTATTAAATCCAAAATAATATTAGAAATGTTCGGATTATATAATTCGAACTGGTTTAATATTGGATTATAATCCGCGCTATGTAGGGCGAAGGATAGTTTGAATTATATAATTTGTGGTCCACTATGCACATAAATTTGTATAAATATCTTTGTGTTGGTACATTTGTTCTAAAACATAACAAAGAACTATAAAAATATTATTCGGCCGATCTGAACACAAACTGGTTGTTATGAACTTGATCTTGTTGTCCTGCCTATAAAAATATGTTGGCGGTAGGGCAGCTCGATCAAGTTAAAAAACGCCTCTTGGAACACATTCCCTTTCATTATTATTCGATGGAATTGAACACGAAGAGGTTGTTAAGAACTTGATATTGCCGCCCCGTCAATAACAATATATCAATTGACATGGCGACACATGATCAGGTTCAAAAAAACATGTTGGAAGCACCAAATTGGTCCATATCTTTGTAAGCCACTCTCAAATTAGTTCATGGCTCTATTTATATTTCAAACTAGTATCTGTCTTTGTCAAAAATTTCTCAATTTGGTCCCTCATCATGTGACAAAAACATATAGACAGTGACCTAATTGAAAAACTTTTGACAAAGATAGAGACTAGTTTAAAATATTAATAGTCATAAACTAATTTAAAAATGACTTACAAAGATAGGGACCAATTTAATAGTTTACTCTTATTTTAAGTCTCTGTATAAGTTGAATGACTCTAAACAAGAAAATATCGAAGACATACGTAGTTCTTTCATTAATTTTCAGATATTTTTAAAATATTTTGATGGAGACACCCAATAAATTATTTTAAAACTTCAAGAGATTAAAATGTCCTTTAACAATTTTGAGGAGCAAAATTTTAATGTGAAGGAGAGCAGCAAAATCTTAAAATGCTCTATTAATAAGGTGGATTAAACATGACGACTCAACCATGAGTTGATTCTTGATTAAGTTATGATGGGGAAGGGAAAGGTACTATACATGGGATAGGGATAGGGTACATCTCTAATCTTTGGCTAGTGGTTCTAAAGTGTAACATTGCCCACCGGGGGATTGGAGAAGATTCCCTTCAATTTTTGTGTTATGCTATGATGTTTCACGATCTCAACCTTTAATTCTCCTTTTACTTGAGTGTAAACTCTCTTTCTCTGTATATTTTAATAGAAGTTCAGTGAATAAATGCACTCTCAGGTCACATGAAATGAAATGATCCAAATCCAAACTAAAATACAAAATCATTCAAATGGAATAATAGTTTATTAATGTATCATATATAGAGATTTTCTAAAATTTGTGGCCAATAGACTGTTGGGGAAAATGAATGTGGATAGTGCTGATTTTTTTTCCCTTGATAAAGAAATTAAATTTCTAAAGATAAGCTTAAAATATGAAGGGAAAAAAATTAAATTATGAATTTAATATTCAATATTCCGTTCCAAAAGAATTATATTCGGTAGCTCTATTGACAAAGACGTTGCAATATACATGGGTCGGGTTTGAGCTTCGATGAATTTTTAGCTACTAAGGTACATAACAAAAAAAATTATATTTAAATATTAACAACCATTAGAAATTCACACACAACTAGAGGAGTTGGGGTTCAAATCCTGATCACGGCATCAGACATCGCAATTTTGACATTTTTGTCGGCTGATTTAGAACTTATAGATAAATATAGTTGCAGATGACAATTAATTCCATATCCCTTCCTTCTTTTTTTTGACAAATTAGATCCATATCTATTGTGTAACTACACTCATGAATATGGTAAAACCTCGTATCTGGAAAATATTTCTTGAAGTAATTGAAAATATTTCATATGACTATGGCCCAAAGCCATGTAGCATAAACATGAATTTTGAAAGATTTTGATTATGATTATCGAGTAAAAGAACATAACCAATTTTTTTTGTTTGTTTTTGAAAAGAGCAATTAAACCAAGGCTATCCTGGTTCCTGGCACAAGATTTAAAAAAAGGAAAAAGAAAAAAGAAAAAGAAAAGATAGTAAAACAAGCAATGGAGCAAGAAAAAAAAAAAGGAAAAATTACAAATAGGATATTATAAAGGAGATGAGAAACTAATATAGCGTAACTGATTGAACCACGAATGATTCAGATCATATGTGAAGTTTTGAAAATTAACCTTGATCCACCCCCAAACTTGATTTTTGACTTGTTCCATGATTTGATCTTGAGATTGTTCTTTGTGAAGGAAAAACCTATTATTATGTTCTAACCATGTATTTCCGGTGAAGGTAAACCAAATAGCAATGAAGCAGTCATGTGCATCCTTCTTGAAAGAGTATGCACTGTGAAGAATCGTGGAGAATCCTAACTAATTTAAAAATATCATACCTAAAACTTCGAAAGAAAGAACAATCGACAAATAGATCTTGAGAATGTTCTTCAGAACCGTAACCAAAAAATAAACTTTCACGTAATGTTTATTTTGAATTGACAGTTACTAGCTAGCTGACATTAGTTAGTCAGTTAGAGATTAACTTGATCATAAGGGTTTACTTGCTAGTCAAATAACCGTAGTTAGCATAACCATCTCTATATATATGGTTATTGCATTGTACATATTGTACCTCCACAACTTCTCTATTCAATACAATTTACATATTTCATCCATACTCATTCTTCTTCTAAGTTGAAACTCATCTCACATTAGTTTTTAGCTTTTCAATCCAACACCTGCTACATGCTACAAGCTTAGGTATGTGCTTGCGTGGTTGGGAAGGGATGAGATGAGAAAGAGAGGCTTTATCACTATTAGAGGCTTTTGCGATGGGCAGAGGACTTGCAACCAATGTTTCTTCAATTTGAGACATACTCAAATATTAACAAATAGCAATTCTGCATTCAACAAAAAGTTCAAGTTTTTCTTCTTGGATATATTATAGATATCTAGACGAAATGTATCTTGTTTTGGGTGTGATATAGAATGATAATGATATATAAACATATCTAAAAATATATACAGATTGGTCTCCACTGTCGGTTAATACAAAAACATTGATACTTTGATTCCAATCCAATAGTCTGCCATCGATTGATCAAGTAGTTCAATGAGTTTAAACATTAGGAAATCCAAAATGACTATACTTCTGGTTATAAAAAAAGTTGCCCAACTAATAAATTTTCAGAACTGAAGGGCTAAAGCAAAAGTTTGAGAGATTCAAACAGACAATAATTAACACTTGCTAGTTGCAACTATCACACAAATCCTCACTGTAACCAAATCTATTCTCCTAAAACAAAACGGAGATCCTCTATGCCCATGCCAGCGATATCCTTTGATCTTCTCCCAGATCCTCGGCTTGTTATTGTTTTCTTCTTCTCTTGCAACATAAGTATTTTCTCTTCAATGCTGTTTTTTGCAATCAGTCTAACAATCTTCACTTCTTCTTTCTGTCCAATGCGGTGGACACGATCCATTGCTTGTTCTTCAACGGCAGGGTTCCACCATGGCTCCATTAAGTACACTCTGGAGGCAGCAGTAAGATTTATTCCTGTACTTGAAGCTCTGAGACTTGCAAGCAGAATCATTGGCTCATCAACTTCTGAGAGTTGAAATTGTTCAATAACTTGAGCCCTTTGTTTGGCATTCATTGTCCCGTCAAGACGCAATGTTTTAAAGCCAGCTGCTTTCAAAGGTTCTTCTAACAACAGCAGCATCTTACGGAATTGTGAAAATACAACTGATTTTGTAGCTGGATTTTGATCCCTTGATTCCGTAAGAAGCTTTATCAAAGTAGCGACTTTGGTAGATGACCTCACTTCTGGTGTGCACAGCTCAGTAGGATCATCAGTATCATCAGTCTTGAAAGATTCAGGGGGAGCTGAGAATAACTCAGATTCTGAGAGGGAGCGCCGACAAAGTGGACAACTGGAATTGCTGCGGTGAAGAGTTTTCAGAATACATTCTCGGCAGAAAATATGAGCACAGCATGTAATTACAATATCTGTTGGGGGAGATAAACAAATTGGACAATCAAAATCTTCACCATCTTGTAGCATCCTAATTAATGTTTGCAGCAATTCAGGGTTCTTGGAAACATCTGCTTAGCAAAAATTATGCATGGTTAGTATTGATTATTCAAAACTCTCTACAATAGTAATGAAAATGTATGGTTCACTGTATGGTAGAACACAGACATATTATATATCTGTTTGCTACATAAAGGCCGTGTTTGCATCAACCTAATTTAGTACATTGGTCATATTGTCAAATCAATTTGACCAAACATAAGAATTCATATCATATCATTAAATATCACAGGACAATATGTTAGTTATAGATAAGCACATCTACAAAACATTAAAATCAAAAGCAAGGATTACTAATCAATTTATTGTTGACAATACACGGGAGGAGTCCTCTAATAGTTTATACACACTTGGGCTGGACATATGATCACAAAATACTTTGAGAATGCATAAGAATGTGGACTCTACTTCAATCAATTTGGGTAAACCTTTGACTGACACATGAGGTGTTGGCAAAGAAGTAACTCTATGAATGCAGACAATAGTGTTATCGTGCATAAATATCAAACTAGATGTGCCCCAATCTGCTAGCACTATCCCAAAAGTGGCTAACCAAGCCACCCCCCAAAACAACAACATCACCACCCAAGTCAAATATATAGAAATTTGCAGTCATCACATGACCACTCAAGTCAAAGTAGATTTGGACGTTGTCGGAGCAGAAATCTGAATCTTAGGCAAAACACTCATGGTTCCCAGAAAATGAAAATTTGAGGATGTAGAAGAATATGCACCCACTCTAATTCCTCTCAATCCTTGCGTCAAATTCAAATCATCCTTTAACCCACCAGCTAATTCAATTATAGTCGAAAGGTCTGAAGGTTCATGGATGTGCATCTTGCCCAAGAGTTGTGTTTGTGCAATCAAATTTATTTGAGCCACCAAGGACTCAAAAACCTTTACATACTCCTCCAAAGCATCGCCCTACCGTAGCATTCAAAGTCTCTCAAATATGCTATCCGTGTTCTTTCACCAAATCTTTTGATGAGAGCCATGGTAAAAAATCTCCACCGTGTTCTTTCACCAAATTGAATATGCTACCTCTGTTCTTTCACCAAATATTCTACCCTTGTTCTTTCACCAAACTCCCGTGGTAAAAGTAACACACTACTCAACAAACTTTCTTCTGGAGTACAACAAGTTTGGGGACTTCTAGCTCGCTAACACATTTTCCTTAGTTTTATCTAAGCCAGCTCATATACTATTAATGTCATGCTTCACAACTTCTGAAAGTTGAAGTATTCCATGCTAAGATGAATTCCTCACCGACTGTGTTCCATACATACACATAGAATGAATTCCTCACTGACTGTGTTCCATCCTGACACAAGTTAAGTTGCTAAGAACATAGCACACTATCACCCAATCATCTGCCAGGACATGCCTATCACCTATTCACCTGAAGGTTTTGGTACTAATGCATAATTGATATTCAACCATTGGAACAGTTTATCAACTGAAATCGGAAGAGTCAGGAGTTTATTAAAAAATAGAAGGAAAAAAAAACAGCAACAGTGTTCCTAAGCAAGCCACAAACTTGCGTTTCAGAACAATTCAGAGACAACAGTCCCTATCCCCTGCATTCTGCAGCAGAATACATAAGCTATCCTCCCTCCTCTTTTGTACCTTGCACAATTTGAAAAAACAAAAGTAGCCATCCAACCTTTTAAGAATTGTGCTTTGTGATACATAGATGAGAGTGGCAATTTGAAGATCCAAGCAGCAATGAGTGTTTTGGAAAATCTCAAATGATATTAAACACATTAAAAATAAGAAGTCTCTTTAACAACAACAACTGTGATGGTCACAAACAACTGGTAATAAATTGGCTATGCTACATATCAATTTCACAAAAATGAAATATGTCGCAAGGTTTTGAAACATTAACTGTAACCAATAAAATGATATTTTTTAGGTAAGAAGTAATGTATTGATATTGATTATGTAATTAGTCTTTTATAGGCAATTAGGCACTAATGACGTCAAAGATTTTGATGAAATTTTCATGATCACCAGTCACACTCCAACAATTGAAAGTAACAAATTGTTAGTTGACAGTAACGCAGCATTCTAGCTCTGCTAAGAAACATAGAGGTGTTGGCTGCAAGTACGTTGTAGATGAACATAGTGTATTATGAATTAAAAATGCATGAAATGAATTTATACATTTGTCATATGATCTCATCTTTCCTCGTCCTAAGCTTCCAACAAAAAATGTATCAATTTAATGCTTGTGCACAAAATTAATCAATGTACCTTCAATATCAGTTGAAGAAAAAGTCATTGCTAGTTTCATAAAGAAAAAGTCATTGCTAGTAAAGCGGAACATATACCTTCAATATCAGTTGAAGAAAATAGACACGACTTGAAATCCAAAGGAACCATCGAAAAATCAGCACAGATCTGACGAAGTCTTAGAATCATACTTAGTATAGTGGAATAACTAGATACCAGTCTGTCATTGCTGTTATGATGCATCATAAGCGACTTTATTTCCTCTTTAACCTCATCATACAGTTTACGTTCGTCAAATGAAAGTTCAACATAACAAGTCTCAACAATCTTAGGTGGAAGCCCCACCAATGCAGTATCTTTGGTTCTTCGCAATGATATTGCCGACATCAAAACCTACCAAGAAAAGAGTAAGTAAAACCGTATAAATAAACAAGCACTTACACAAAAATACCAAACCAAAAAACACAATAATTGGTCATAACTCACAAACACTAAAATTCAAATTCAATTCATTGAGCAAAGAAACTAATAGTTGATTTATGTAATCCCCTACACATGCAAGCAAAGAATGACTCTTTAAGAATCAACGCATTGTTATCGAATTCTACCTGCAATCGACTCATCCCCGTCTGTTTTCCTTGATTAAGAGGTCGCTGAACCAAGCTTTGCCAATAACTCTTAATAGAAAACGGTTCAAAATGCAAAAACGCCATAAGAGAGAACAAATCATAAGAACCATTCTGAATAGGCGTCCCCGTAACAGCCCATCTCCTCTTAGCATTCAAAGCAATAACAGCCTGACTCTGTCCAGCATTAACATTCTTAATCGTATGCGCTTCATCCAAAACAATCCTCCTCCACCCCAATTTCTTCACAGGAGTATCCGAACACCGCAACTCAGTTCCCAATGTAGCATAAGTAGTCAACACAATATCATACTTCCTCAACTCCTCAGCATCTTGAGTCCTCCTATCACCATAATACATATAAACCTTCAACGTGCCACGGTTAGTATGTTCCTCCAATTGAGTTATCCACGTCGAAATCACAGAAGGAGGACACACAATCAATGTACCATTTGTCTCACTCTCCACCCTCTCTACACTACTCCTACCTCGTTTCTTCCCACTTTTCATTTTCATTTTATCATAACCAATCAACGATAGCAACGCTAACGTCTTCCCTAATCCCATCCCATCCGCAAATATCCCTCCCCGAAGAGGCTCCGGTCGCACATTAGTTTGATAATTCGTCAACACATTGACGAAATTCCCCTCTTTCTCCTCCCAAAACGGCGGTAAATCATCAGTACTTTCGCGATGATAAAGCCATCCCAGTGCTTCTTTTTGATGCTGCAGAAGCTCTGATTTAATAATGCTAGAAGGAGGGTTTAACGGTTCAGAAACTAGGGTTTTGGAAGCTAGGTTTTCTCGAAGGAGTTTGAAGATTTGGTCTAGGTTTTTACTATTTCCTGAGTTAGTTACGGTTGCAGAATTAGCGCTGACGGTGTCAGCGCGTGTTTCTTTAACGGCGGCGGAATGAGAAAGAGTAAACGAAGGATCACTATACGAAATGAAATGAACATTGGAACCGTTAAAAGCGTCATGAACAGCATCAAAAGCAGATTGATGAGCGAAGATATGAATCTGACAAGGGATACGGAATTTGTTATTGTTAGAGCGGGTTTGGACGATGGCTTCGACGTGGATGATGTGAGCGTCGAGGAGAGGAGCGAGAGCGGCGGCGACGGCGCGTTCGATGTGACCGACTTGAAGAGATTGAGTGTTGAGGACTTTGATGGCGTTGGAGTCGTATGGGTTTAGAGGTTCGCGGATTAGGCCGAGGATTTCGCGGCCGGTGATGGTGCCGGAGTAGTGTTTAATGCCGACGATGTTGGCCATTACGAAACCGGCGAGGTAGGTTTCGGATTGGGATTGAGAGAAGGGTTCTTGTGAGTCTTCCATGGTAATGGGATTGTAAGATCTGAAAGGATAAAGGGTGGTGTTTTTGAATTGGTGGAGGCGCTATTTATTTTCATTTGCTAAAATGGGTGTGTATTTGAATTTTTAAATTTTTTAACAACAAAATATTTATAAAAACAAATAATGTAAACAATAAAACATTTATAAAAAAACAAATAATGTAACAATAAAACATTAAAAAAATATAGATATGTATATTTTTCTTTTAGTTTTCATTTAGGGTTATGTTATTAATTTAATTTTATGAAATGTAAGGTATTGTAGGCACGGATCTGCTACTCATTTCGTCGGAGAAAAATGATATTCGTGTTTATCATATATTTATGGAGATGTGTTGTTAAAAGATATTTAAAAGATTTTAAGATATCTGTGAGTACGTGAATATCGATATTCTTAATAATATCGATTTCGTTGGAGAGCGCCATTCTTAATAATAAAAAAAATATGAGAGGGACCTTTAAATAAATATATGAGAGGAATAGGTTCCTCAATTGTATTTTTATACTTCAAATATATTAGATTAATAGAAAAATGGTGGAAATTAATTTTTAGTCGTAGATTTGAGTTTGGGTCATGGATTTGGAGAAAATCCTAGGTTCACTATGGATTCATGAATGGGTATGAGTTCATTTTTTTCTTCCCTATTGAGAATCGGGTATGTAAAACTTGTCCTCATCTTATTGTCATAAATATGCTTACGTATCTACTAACTAAAATATCCATTTATTTTATTACAGGTATCCATTGAGCTACTTGTCCCTTGCTCCTGACAGATTTTATCCGCGGATCCCCCAAATTATGTTGTTTTGAGTAAACTCACGTTTTTATCATGACATTATCTGAAACAACTATAATGGGCAATTTGTTAAAGGTTTCGTGTGTAAGCTTGGTCAGGATATGCTCTTATTGTATAATTAAAGGGATACATCTTACTCTTGTCATTCTTGAAACAAATTCCATCTATGCCATCAATAAGATTGATCCAGAATCTCCCCACTTTTTCTACGGGAGGTCATATCCCTCATCAACAAGGCGGATCAACAAGGCGTCGGGCCTTGTAGCCGTCTATTCGAATTGTTGATTTTTAGTTTTTTATTCGTAATAACTGAAATTTTTGACGTTAAAAATGAAAAATTGTGCCCATGTTAAATTTGGCTCAAGAGATTTTGTTTCTCTCTCCTCCATTCCTCTCCAACCAATCGGAATCATTATTCCATTCTTAAAGAAGAAAGATAGAGCTTTTTTCTTACCATTGACTTTAGTTAGCACTCGTAATAATATTATAATTATGATTCAAATGTGATAATTTAGCATGACACATGATAAATAGTGTGACGAACGACTACATGCTTCTAAAATGAAATAATAAAAGAAAATAAGCTTAAGCAAATGAATAGCCAAACATAAGTACTATCAATGAAAGTTCAATAGCAAATCATCATGTTTCTATGTGCTTGATAAGTATAATTGTTAAACCACTGATTCCATATTATTATGATATATATTCATCATTTACCAGCTGCAATTGTTTTTCATGTAAATGATATTCAGAAGGTTGAGTAGTTTAACTAATTTGAGTTAATGAAATTGAAATAGTTAAAAGATCGGAATTCAAATCTTGATAAATGAAAAATACTAAACTAATATACTAACATTTTCCTATGTAAAAGTAAATGATACATGTTATTGATATTTGATAATTAAACAAGAAATGTTACAACTTTATTAAGAACGAGGAGGTGAAACAGTTGTTGATTCTCTTAGGCTGCTTCCATAACAAGAAAGTAAATGATGGAATTTTATCCAAAAAAAGAAAAGAGAGTAAAGCATAGAATCATAGTAAAATATGATTCTTATGACTAATACTCTAATGCTATTACACTAGCACTATTTGAGACATAACACCCCTCAATACCATTAATTAGGATACTTGAAACTGAAAAAACAAAAATAAAAAATAAAACTTGTTGTTGTTGATTGCACTTGTTGGTCAATGAAGGCTCATGTTCCTCATCCTATAAAAGAAAGTAAAGAGTATTAATCAAACAGTAAACTTAGGAAAATCAGATAAAAAAAGTTGATTACAAAGTTATAGTAGTTATATTTAACTATTGCTTCATAAACTTCTGTTTAATTATTTAACAAGCAACATGTAGGAATATGAAGCTATCAATTTAATCTATTAATTATGATACCTTTTCTCCTCATGAGACACTGAAATTTTCTTGTAATTTGGAAATGGAACTTTCCCTGACTCAATATGTTTAATATCCTCAACAAGAAGTTCATAATGTTTCTTAACTTCCTCAGGAGTTTTGCCACCAACAGCATGAGCTACATTGTACCAACGATCTGGTGTGTCTTTGTCATAAACAGCTAAAGCTCTTTCAAAGGCTTTATTCTCCTTAACACTCCATGAGCCAGAAGCTGACATTGAGCTAGATGCCATTTCTTAATTAATTCAAGGTAGGAAAGGAACAATTAATAAGCTAGTTTTGGTTTGAGAATCACTTATAAAGAGTGGTAAGTTGTGATATGTTGTGAGAGGTAACAATGTTTGCTCCTTTTATAGGCAGAAGGGGAAGGTATATGAAATAGGGTAGTGCCAGTTGGCATCAAAATCTTGTGCTAAAGAAAATGAAGAAGTAGAATTATTATGATTTGTCTCTTCATGAACCACGAAAAATAGCTGGCCCAAGAAATTCAGCAACTGCAACAAACAATATGGGAGAATCAGTATCTTCATGACAGTAAAAAATATAAGTCCATGAATAGACAGGTATTTTAAACCAACAAATTAAAAAAATACTTCTTCGGTCAAAATAGTCTCTAATTTTATGCAAATTGGCAAATACGTCCCTAAAACCTTAAAGTTTCGGTCAAAATAGTCTGTCTATTGATTTTCGTTAGAGACTATAACGGGACGTTAATAGTCTCTAATTTGCCTACAAAGTTTAGGTTTCTCTCGTACACTAATCTGCTAGTAATGGCGGGCTGCTTTTTCTCCTTTTGTCAGTGAGGATTTTTTAGAGACTGTCCCGAATTTTCGTTTTCATTAGTTTGTTTTTCTGTTTCGATTTCTCTTTTCGAGAGTTTTGGTTTGGTTTCCCTCTATAGAGGCTAATAGATTGAAACGACGATAGAGGTTAATAGACGGACCATTTTAAATGATATTTAAAAAATTTGAATATGTAATTGCTAATGTGCAAAAAGAAAATAGTATTTTGACCAATATTTTCGAAAATCAATTTTACCATTAACTTAATTTAAAATTTATCAAGCTTGTGGATTTAGAGCTAATGAAAATTCTTCTCAACAAAGTAAAATATGTGAATATATTAATGATAGTTTATCCTCATGAACTTAACTCAGTTGATTGAGATAGTGCATAATATATGAAAAGTTCGAGGTTCAAATCCCGACAAAAAGAAAGCAAGTAGTTTAGCAATTGGACACTGAAGCACTTTGTTACAGACAGTAAATGTGAACTATGGTTCAGATGATAATAAAGAAGTCATACAGAATCCACTATGTGCTATGTCAGCAAATCTCTATCATTATTTTATTCTCTTATTTGCAGGGTATTCAGTGGGTCCAAGCTGAATCACACAGAATCAATGTATAGCAGAAACAATTGGGGATACAATACAAACTATGCTAGTTATGTGCATTAATTTAAGCCGTTTAAAAATAGTTAAACTGGGGCAAGGGTTATATCCAACGGCATACAAGTGTAAATGTGAGATTATGCATGTAAGTGCAAACAAGTTTGTGCAAAGTAGCAAAGGTACAAACATCAAACTTTCAAAGCATGCAACAAAACAAACAAGCATAATATATGTCGTACAAAAGGATTGGATTGCATATAAAAGGCCCTGTGGTTTTTCATCATAGCATGGTGATCTTGCATCTGTACTTTGTACTGAACAACATTAATTCCAAAACTCTTACCTGTTGGCTAGTTGTGCTCCTTCAATTATTGTGGTTTTGTTTTGTTTTACCCCAAGGTTAAATAGGTCATCACTGACTACTTTTTTTTTTTTTTTTACTACCGGGGGCCTTCTGAATTTACTTGGCCAAAATAAACTGTTTCTTTTATTACAATTACACTTAGGAACATGCACGTGAGGTAAAAAACAGAAAGCAATTTATTTATTTTTAAAAAAATATTAAATTAACCCATTTAAATTGACATCGGATGAATTGAATCTAGGAGAAGCGCAAAACAATTCAATAAGGGTATAAATAACGGTAGTAATCCTGCTATTGTTATGATGTCAAGCAGTGGCGGAGCCAGGAAAAAAAGTTAGGGTGGACCACTAAAATTAATCGTTGAAAAATTGTTTAAAGCCTCGCAAAATAGACCTATAATTAAATTATTTAAATTTTTTGGATGGGCCACAACACCACTTTGCGGGAATTTGGATCAACCGAAACCTAAAACCGACATAAAATTGTATAAAATCTCGCAAAATAGACCTATAATTGAATTATTTAATTTTTTGGGTGGGCCACTACACCACTTTGCAGGAATTTGAATCAACCGAAACCTAAAACCGACACAAAATTATATAAGATATCGCAAAATAGACCTATAATCGTTGATTTTTTAATTTTTCCCGGTGGGCCGTGGCCCGCCCCAACCCATAAAGGGCTCCGCCACTGATGTCAAGAACATTGAATAAACAAAGAGCAAACAACAAGAAATGTAGCCGAGGATAGAACTCTTAAGGGAAATAGATCCTAGTAATTTGTAGTTCGGTTCAAAAGGAATATAATAAGTTTGCCTAAAGATTGTTGTCGCTCGAGATAGAACTTTGTGCTTTGAATTGATTCAATTTTAACTAAGTCTATTAATCATTTAAATTCAATCACTTAATTAAATAATATTTAATTTAATATTAAACTGAGTGAGTACTATTTGGATACATTAAGTCAAACCACGTGTTTAAATATCAAACTCCCTATGATGTTATGTGTGATACTATATATGTTGTTTTGTGTATATTTAGATCGACAGTGGATTTGTCAAAATCAAGATGACAACATGATTTTATTGAAGTTTTAAGTTGTAACTTTTATCAAATTTGAAGTGGTTTTAACAATCCCACCGCCAATAAAAATGCACCTTGTTTGTTTGCTGTTAACTAACTTACTTCATGGTAGTGCCATGAGAATCAAAACTATAGGCATGGACCACTTGCCACTAATGACTAGTTATGGTATAGAGATAATCGTCTTTAGCTGCCAGGTTTTGTTAAGCTTCATGAAAGCAGAAAACATGTGTGGAGATTTACCCTTTCATGATAAATACGTGGGTTGAGTCTAGCTGGCTTTTTCATTTGATTGGCTTTTATATACTCATAAGTAATTAACATCCATGATTATATATTCTCTTCATCTGTCTGAGATTAACTCAGTTGATAGGAAGAATGTATATGAGGTTCAAACTCAGACCAAAAAAAGAAATATTCTCTTCATCTCATTATAAGTTTTATGTTTCACATTTTCTTTGTCTAATATTATTTGTGACTTTATGATACTAAGTTAGTTAGTAATAATTTATCTTGATTACACGGTTGTTAAGATAAAGATGATGCAGTTAATTTCAGATTTTTGCAACTTCTTTTATCAGCCTTATTATGGTTATGGGCTACCACAGTAACTTAGTATATCATACTCTGTTTTATCTTGAGTAATAAGTTACCACTTACCATTACTTGTTCGGGTTGTAATTACTGGCTTTCTTTTTTGTTGCCTTTATTGAGAAGTATGGTATATTACAACAAAGAGAAAAATAAATCCCAAGAAATATTAATTTTAGAACTGACAGAACGATGAATATCTATAATAATTTATAAAAGGATATGGTTTTATGCTGACTTTTACACCGTACCGAAATTATCTTCGTTAATTGCAAATTTTATCTTCAAGGTATATATCATTTTATTTAAGTTTTTAGCTAAAAATATGAAAATTCTTCCAAAAAAAAAAAACTAAAAATATGAATTAATTTATAAGTTTATATCAATATATAAAAAGAACACATCCTTCAAAAAAAAAAAAAGAACACATATTTTGGACTGACTTTTTCACTGTATCGAAATTACCCTTTGTTAATTGCAAATTTTATGTTAAAGGTAAATATTATTTAATTTTAAATCTTTAATTAAAAATATGAATTAATTATGTTAAAGGTAAATATTATTTAATTTTAATCTTTAGTTAAAAATATGAATTAAATCTCATTATAATATAAACAAACTCTATAAAATAGAAACAATATAAGTTTAAATTTGTATATGATTTCCCTGTATTCATTTATTTATTTTTTATAAATATACGATTAAGCAAAATAATGCGTGCATCTTAACGATAGCGATTATAATGAATGTATGATTACTTTATATAGTGATCATTATAAGGTATAACAAATGCAATCAACCAGAGACTAATCACAACTACCTTGTAACTATCTTAAACAATATTGAAACTAAGACTAACAAATTCCGAACTATTTCTAACAAAAATTGTATAAAAAAACCCAAATTGATAAAAACTCATATCGAACCCCATATTTTTTTACCTTTCTTGAGTGAATATGATTTTAATCTTAGTCTCATCTTATGCTATTTTATTGCTGGACTATGTTGAGGCCAGATTCCAACATTTCATAAAGTAAAATAAAAAATATATATTGTTTTTGAAGAAAGTTGGTAAAGAATTTACTCTTATCTCATAAAGATGTGGATTCAACTTCCCTCATCGACGTGAGAGTCTCTTTAGTTGACAATTTGTAAGTACATTTATAAATATATTTGAATTTTAACGTTTGCTCTGACCCTTATGAACTCTAAACCAAACTCACCTAAATAGTTTTTCAAAGAGAGAGTCTTGTAGGTCAAATGAATATGTTATCTTTAAAAATGACATTTTTTTTTGAGGAATTTAAAAATGACATATATTAATAATTAATTGTTAAAATATAGGAGAATGAGTTAAACCAAGGATTATTATCTCAATCTTTATGTTCCTCTCTCAACCCATCTGATAAGTTTATGAAAAGTTTCTTCTAGTCAAAGGTTAAATGTCGCTATAGATTTTGGAATTTGGTATTTGGAATGCTTGCAAGAGGGTCATATTTGAGAGGTTGGTGTGATGATACCATGGCTAGCTATAGGTATCAACTTGGTTTAGATTGCCCCCTCCCTATGGAATTAAATTTTTTTCCCCCAATGTCTTGCAAGTAGCCTTAGGCTTCAATTAGAGTATATTCTCCAAGACTAATCCTCAATATTTTTCAATTGTCTACTATAATAGTTTATTTAGAAAATTTGTATGTGTACTAATTAAAGTTCATAATTCTTTGAAGATATATATATACGATGATGATAAGAATGTTTTTCTTTTTTTGGCAAAATGCTTAATGATAAGGATTGTTACACCTTGAAAAGGACAAGATATTTATTATGTCCAACTTCTTTACATGCAAGTTTGGAAAATTTGACATTTCATACAATACAACTGTATGTAAATTGACATATGTCTCATTACATAGAAGAATTGATTTGAGTTACACGTTTGTATACTTTCTAGTAAGACATTTTTGTTAATCAACCTTATCTATGCAGTTTTAGGAATTCCGTAGAAAATCAAAATTTGTAATTTATAGAAGTAGTTTATACTTATAGACCAATTCTAGCATAGTTTAAAACACTATTGGTGAATCAAGTCTCACTATCAAGCTGTATCAATCATGGTTACACTCTCTGACTCCAAGCCACAGGTATATTGTAATGGCCTTTAGTCATGATGATTGGTTTTAAATCATTCAATTCAAAGAATCGTTGAGAAAAAGAGATGGTTGAAGATCTGCCTCATCACCTAATATGTAGAATCCTTATCGCCCATTCTATCTTTGGGTACATAATATATGGAATCTTCCATCATTATTGGATAATTCCTTCAACAGGTCCCCAAATGTCTTAGGGGTCTAATAGATATAGAATTTTAAGACTTTTGATTTAATTTTTATTTTTTTTAGATTTTAAAAGTTTGCAAGAATTTTTTTTGAATGAGAAATATTAATAGCTAATTATTAGATTAATATTTTTGCTCATTTGTCCAAATTTAAACACAGAACCTCCAACTCCTTAACTCTTAACTCAAATTAATTGAGCTATTTCAACCCTCGGTTCGCAAGAATATAACAATTATAAAAATAAATAATTTTTTTTTTTATGATCAAGATTTTGTAAATTTGTTTAGAGGCTTGTACTTTGAGAAAATGATAAAGAAGTGTGCAAATAAAATTATATAAAATCCACTATAGAGAATAATTTATTAGGAGATAAGCAAATAAAGTTGCTCAAGTAACGGAATAACTATCACCTTTACTTGATGTTGATTTGGAGAGACATTCATATTGTTGTCTGCTCATCAATGGATACATGACTTTCAGTTTGCCAATGTGGATTTTGAACCATACTCAAATGTAGTGGTAGACGGTATCTATGGTCGTACACTCGGCGTCTCAGATTTTGCTTCAATTATTAATGGTTGTCGGCGCCTACTTTCTTCTCATTTAACAACATCTGATGTCAGGTTTATTATGAGACAAACCAATGAAGTTGCTCATAGTTTAGTTAGGGCAGCTCTTTGTCATGCTAATTTTCGTATTTTCATTTGAATTCCATATTGTATCTCTCCATATCATGCTAATTTTCGTATTTTCATTTGAATTCCCTATTGTATCTCTACTCTAATTTTAAATGAAATGCATTAGTTTTCTCTTGTAAAAAAAATAATTTATTGAAATTTTGAAGTTTTTTCATAGTACAATATTTTTCAATAAGTGGCAAAGAGTTTGGAATTTTTTTTTTTAGTACAAAAGAGTTTGGATTTATACCACTATATTTGTGCGCCCAAATTAAAAAATTATAGTTATCGTAATTAAATACCACGAGACTTATATATTTAGATTACATGACAATCTTAATTGAATGTGAGAAAACTTTATTATTAGAAAAAAAAAGTCTTTCAAAATTCTAATCCTAATCTTATACACTCCACTAATCTTTTAGATGATATCACACATCTCAAAAAGACTTATTTTTCAAAGGGTTATTTAGATTATTTTTTCAAGATGGATTTACTAATATAAACCAAATTTATATAAAGTTAATGGTATGTGAACTATTAGTTCAATAGCAAGAGTTTGACATCGTAATCTTAATGGATGAAATTCAGATATGTTTGGAGACAGTTGTAAAATAATAACGGGTTCCCCTTCTTCCTTTTTTTATTCGAAAATATGCTTACAATATTTTATGAATAATGACGTCATATATATAAGTTGGAATATTAATGCAACATGTATATGAGCTTCCTTAAAAAAAATGTATATGAGCTAAAAATGTGACCGTTTTGTGAGAGCATAAGTCTTCTTCTTTACTTGTCTCCTAACAAACTGAGTTTTGAGATGAGGGAAAAATGGTTTTGTACACTCAGTTCTACACAGTGGCGATTCTAAGACCCGACGAGTCTGGGCAGTTGCCCGAGCTCCGACCCAAATTTTTTGCAATTTTTTATGTAAATTCCTCTGTATTTCTTATATAAACCCTATAAATTTTTCAATTTCTTTAAAAAAAAATTATTATTTGCTTGCAATTTTTTATGTAAACCCCTATAAATGTGTCACAATTTTTTTACCTAGACTTTATAATAATTCTGACTCCGCCGCTGATTCTACGTGATTCCTCAATGTATGCCCTGAATACATCAGTTGGCATGATTGAACAGAATCAATCAATTATATCCAGTTTCCAGGCAAAGGATGTGGGGCCTGATCATAAAACATAAGTATGATTAGCTCAATATTACAATACGTATTCAACAAGGTGGTGCTGAACTCAAAGTGCAAGAGGCAAGATGGATACAAATATTCAAATTTTATTTAGAACGAAAAATTGGAACCACTGTATATGACTATATGTAATCCAAATAAGGTTCCATATTTTGACATCAAATTTTGGATTGTTCAATTAAAAAAGAAACATGTCATTGAAAATGTCATGGAGATGCTTGGTAATAATATCGTATCTATATGTAAAATCAAGTCATTAAACAAGTCATATGATAAGAAAGAAAGAAAAAAGGATTGGGTAAAATCATCTTGAGACTCATAACAAATTGCTTGATGAACTACAATATGTGCATCAATTGTTGTTTCCAGTACATCACCCTAAAGCAAATGACATTTACATCTTAATTAACCACCGACTGATGAAAACATTTGACTATTGTATCAACATTCATTCTCTATGGAAAAAATATCTTTTTACTTATAATAGTGATCGAATAAGGTAAAGATAAATAATTTCAATCCATATCCAAAAATAGTCTAGTACATAAATCTTCCTTCAGTGTCAAGTCAAACAACTCAAACCTACCAAAATGTAACTATTATTTTTTTTTTAAAGAAAAAATGTAACTAATATTGTTGTGTTCTTATATGTGTGGAAGAAATAATTTATGTACCGATATGATAAAATTTTAAAAACTTATGATTATTTTTAAAATATCATCAGTAAAGTGGTGTTTCTATTAATTTTTGTTATTAGAGAGAATAAAAGAGATGAGAATAAACTCATATATATGACATAAAAAAGAATAATAAAGTGTTTTTCCTATATTTATGTGATAATGCATTGTTTTTTTTTATTTAATAGCAAATTGACTATAAAACATGCAATATAAGTGAGATTAAAAGTCTAACAAATACATTTTAGACGTCGTTGATACACATCTTTTCTTTGTAAACATCACTTTTAAGTTACAGATGCAAATAAGTATATTGAATGATGAAAATGGTAGTTTGAATTAAGTCTTGATTAAAAAAATGCCAAAATAAATATTCAAACTAAAACTCAAACCTGATCCAAATTGTCTTGTGTAATTCAATTAAACAATAAACAATTCATAACTGGTGAAATTTCTGGTTTGAACAAGGTTATGTTTTGTTGCTTCTCCGTGTATGTATATAAACATTTGGCAAAATCCTAAAGCAAAAAATGTGGTACTCGTTTGTTTTAGGTTAATAGGTCTTTACCTCCTGTAATATAAGTCATTTTTGGTTTTCCCCCTGTAAAATATTTTTGTTTTGATTTACCCCCTAATAGGCCAAACAAAACCCAATTTATTTTATTTTTTCAAAAAATTTTCATTTTTGTTTGTCCTATTAGAGGGGTAAATCAAAACAAAAATATTTTACAGGAGGTAAATCAAAAAAAAGTATTTTACAGGGGGAAAATTGAAAATGACCTATATTAAGGGGGTAAAGACCTATTAACCCTTTGTTTTATACACATTGTATCTCTGGAGTGCAGTGTGTGTTATATATATGGAGTACCTAAGGTAAAGGCCATGAATTTTCTTTTGCCATATTCAATATGATTGCAACTATAACCTATTCAAATTGCCAGGTCATAATAATCGGTCCAGAGAACTAGAGCAGTGCCATTGTTTTGGACAAATGTTTCTTATCTCTCTTTTGAGAGCCAGTTCTTTCTCTACCACATCATGTTCAAATGAAATTACACTATTCTTTGTTGTAATGCATTTCGATTCATGGTCGTCAAATATTAATAACTGCAACCATAGATTGATACAATTTTCCAAGACAGTTATCAACCATTCACCACAATTGTGTTGTGTCAAAACCACCATTTGTTTCCATATATGCTATTTAGATAGTTCTTAGAAATGAACTTGTGTAACTTGGATTTTTCTACAATACAATGAGTCTCTTCGGCATGTTGTGTCGCGTGGCCAAACAACAAATTCAGGACCAACTATGATATTATCTTAAGTTTTGAGGCTAATTCATTCCCATAAATATACGGAGCAAGTAAATCCCAGTCGTAAATTGACAAGACTGTCCTACCTTCTTCTAGTCAGACGGAAAAAAAAAGTAAATCCCTACCCTAATACACAGTTCAAACTGGGTGTAGGTTTGCTGGAAAGTGAGTCTTCATCGAGTGATTCTATTAGGATCCCGCCTTTACTCGAACTATCAAAAGATTATCAAATAGCAATAATTAATTAGTTTATGCGGAGTGTTTCTAGTCATCATAAATAAATTTGTTCGTATTTTAAGATATATCTAATTTTCAATGTCTTTCCTTCAAAAAATAATTTAAATAACACAAGTGATCTCTCTAGCTGAGAAAGAGGAGCTACATGAGATGCTCGTGTCCATCCTCCTGCTACCTGACATATACCAAATAAAGGTTGAGTTTAAAGGAAATTCATATATGCATTATGACATTTCTATTCAAGACGAGTTGTGCACTAAGTATTAACCTGTCATTCCTGATAGTCATAATGGAAAACTCTATTAGAAAAGGTCAATAGTATTAGTAAGTATAGGGAAAATAGAAACACAAGGAAAAAAATGAAGTTGATAAAAAATAATGAACTAGGAAATTAGTTTCAAGAGTTGTAAATAGGGGTGGCAAAATGGATGGATATGGATTTGGATCCTAATGGATGGATCGGAAAAGGTTCATTAGTCCATTACAATCCACTATTTTTTTTCTTAAAAAAAACCATCCAACTCATCCAATTAGAATAAAGTCATCCAATCCATCCATTATTAGATTTTAATGGGTGGACAATCCATCCGATCCATAAATCAAAGTGTATAATTTTTTGTAAAGTGTATTATTAATTGAAGTGTTTTATTAGCGAATTCAATCTAAATAAATTTTATACAGCAAGGCCCAAAAAACTTTTTCTCAAGCCCATAAATATTTTTGACTTAAGTCCAACTAATTTAATAATTCAGAAATATTAAATTTTTTAAATTAAAATTCTGGTAAACCAAATTTTATAAATCAAAATTCCAAATATAAAATAGCTTATTCAAAAAAACTTATCTTATACAAAATAGCTTATTACGATCTCTTTTTTAAAAAACAGCTTATTTATGCAAAACAACTTATTATGATCTTGTTTTCAAAAAGATCTTGTTTTCAAAAACAACTTTTTAAGATCTCTTTTGAAAAAACAGCTTATTTATGCAAAACAGCTTATTATGATCTCTTTTAAAAAAATAGTTTATTCGAAACAACTTATTTATACAAAACAGCTGATTAGGATCTCTTTTTTAGAAAACAACTTATTCGAAACAGCTTATTTATGCAAAACAGCTTATTACGATCTCATTTTAAAAAACAACTTATTCAAAAGAGCTTGGTTATGCAAAACAACTTATTCGAAACAGCTTATTTATGCAAAACAACTTATTAGGATCTCATTTTAAAAAACAGCTTATTTATGTAAAACAACTTATTACGATCTCATTTTTCAAAACAGCTTATTCCAAACAGCTTATTTATGCAAAACAACTTATTCGAAACAGCTTATTTATGTAAAACAACTTATTAGGATCTCTTGTTTAAAAAACAACTTATTCAAAAGAGCTTATTTATGCAAAACAACTTATTCGAAACAACTTATTTATGGAAAAACAACTTATTAGGATCTCTTTTTTTTAAAACCGTTTATTTGAAACAACTTATTTATGCAAAACAGATTATTACGATCTCATTTTAAAAAACAGCTTATTTATACAAAACAACTTATTAGGATCTCATTTTTAAAAACAACTTATTCGAAACAGTTTATTCTTTTTGCGTTTCTTGCAACACAAGGAATCACAAATACAGAAGCAACATGCAAAATTTACCTATTAGCATTCCCACCATGTTTATAACAGCATGAACAAAAGAACTATCGGCATTATAGTCATGCTCCACATCGACATTGGTAGCTTCTGCAGTAGTAGTGTTATTTCTATCATCAACAATGGTGTGATCACAATTGCAGTGTTTGTTTTCCTCTACGCAAACATTGCAATTTGCCAACTGCACAGGCAAAGCGACTATATTTTCATCATGTTCACGTCTTTGCTTTATGCCATAGTTTGATTGAAGGGATAAGATTTTCCTCAAAGATTTCAGCATCTTAATTATACTAATAAGTTTACGATAGATGATTTATTTAAGAGGAAACTGATTAGAAGAAGAAAACAGAACGAAGAAAGCATTGAAGTAAGTAATTAAGGTCTTTTAATAAAATCTGCTAACTAAATGGCATGCAAAATGTATATTTATAGTTGGATAAAGAGTTTGATGTGGATAAACATGACATAAGCCATTGTCCATTTGGCCATATTCTTTTGTTGGATCATTTGGCCATATCAAATTCAAAAACGTAATGCAATCTTAATTTAAACTTGCAAGCAAAATATAGTGACAATAGTGAGAATGAGATACTGTCATATCAGAATATATGCACTTTGCATTAAACAATATACATGTATACTGTGAAGTGTGAATATGAATATATCTACTCCTCTAATGTTTTGTAGCCAAAAGAGAGGTTAGTTAATATGATTAGAACATGGATCTGTTTCTTTCATTCTGCTGTAAGTATTTGGAAATTGGAATCACATACTCAACGTACTTCCAATCTTCCCTATTTCAAAAATTCTCCCACCGGCGGCATGAATATTTGAAACAGCTTAAAATGAGATCGTAATAAGCTGTTTTGCATATATAAGCTGTTTTGCATAAATAAGCTCTTTTGAATAAGCTATTTTGCATAAATAAGCTGCTTGGAATAAGCTGTTTTTAAAAAATGAGATCGTAATAAGTTGTTTCGAATAAGTTATTTTTTAAAAAAGAGATCCTAATAAGTTGTTTTGTATAAATAAGTTGTTTCGAATAAGCTGTTTTTTTTAAAGAGATCATAAAGCTCTTTTGCATAAATAAGCAGTTTTTTAAAAATATATTGGTATAAGTTTTTTTTTGCATTAATAAGATGTTTTGAATAAGCTTTTTTTTATAAAATAGATCTTAATAAGCTCTTTTGCATAAATAAGTTGTTTTTTAAAAAAAGATCGTAATAAGTTATTTTGCATAAAAAAATTATTTGTTTTGGTATTTTATTTTATGAAATTAAAAATAGTGGGAGAGAGATGATTTAAAAAAAAATAGTTTTGTTAAAAAAAATAAGGTGATAATAAAAAATATAATTATTTAAATAAAAAAGATTAAATTATTTTTTGAAGTTATCCATTGGACTTTTTTATTTTAAAGAAGTGATCCATTGGATTTTTAAAATAAGGTGGATGGATCAAATTCATCCATAGTTTTTAATGGATTGATCCAAACCAATCCATTAACAAATTTTCTTGTTTGATGGATGAATTGGATAGATTTTGTAGTGGATGGATCTCATCGATTATATTACCACCCTTAGTTGTAAATAAAAGATTTTCCTATAAAGCTTGCAATACATACATACATACAAATTAGTTGGTATTTTAATCTAAATTGATAGTTTATGGATTTTCATTCATTTTTCCCTCAGAATTACAATTTATGTTTGCATTCATGCTTTAGTATGTTCAAGATGATCTCCTAAGGCAAGGTTATCGGTGGAGAATTGGAAATGGATCGCATATCAATGTACGGTAAGAGCCTTGGATTTGCAGCCAAGCAAAACATAGACTTAGTACACCAATGCAGGACAACTTTGCAGCCTTAACAGCAAATGACCTCATCGATGAAAACACTAGAAGTTGAAACCTGAACATGCAGTCAGCAATATTCAATGAGCATGGTATTACAAGTATCTCAAGAATCCATCTCTCCAATACAGAGACACTGATCAACGCTTCTGGAATCTACACTGTAAAAACAGCATATAATCTCTACATGGAGCACTTCACTGTCTCGACAGCTTTAACAATGCCGGGAGACTGGAATTTCCGGTGCAATCTTAAGCTACCTCCTAAAATCAAAATCTTCCTTTGGAGGCTAGGCCACGATGTGCTTCTAACGAAACACCAATTACCCAATAAGGTGTCCTTTGTCCACCCATGTGTTCTCGTTGTAACAACTAGCCCCCTTGTGTTCAAATGTGACGTTACAAAATCTGTTAGGGAGAAAATTAAGTACTGGTAGATTTTTGAACCTGTGCTTGCAGAAGATGAAGATTCGAGCATTGTGTTTCTAAACCTGTTGGAACTCTTAATTTCGAAATGATCAACAAATGTTCTCTATGTGCTTAAGGAGGTTGTGGAAATCAAAGAATGAATGTTGCTGGAATAATACTCAAGAGAATGCTTCGCATATAATCTATCTATCGAGCAACAGCAGTATTACAAGATTGGAGCTGAGCAAACTTAAGGAATGCACATCAGCATTAAGCCGACGGCATGAACAATACAGTAGAGTCCCAATGGCACAGACCGGATCCAAGTTACTTAAAATGCAATATAGACTTCCCAGCAGCAGCAGCAGAAAGTTGGCTGTGCTTCAGTGATACGCAACTCTTACGGAAGCTTTAGTGTGGCCCGGACATCATGGGCCATGAGTTTGTTGGAAGTCCACAAGGGAGAGGGTATGGGACTGCTATGTTCTTTGCAGTGGTTGCAAGATTGGTAGGCTGACCATGTAGGGTTTGAGCTAGATTGCAAAACTGTAATAAATGCCATCTATAGCAGTAAGATTGATGTATCAGAATTTGGGGTAATTAGTTCCCTTGGCAAGCAAATTTTATCCCATCACCGAAACTATACATTTTCTAGGAGGCAAGCGAACGAACATAGTGGCTCATCATTTAGTGAGAGCCTCCATTTCCTATGCTAGTCTGAATCTTTATTATGATTCTCCTGTAATGATTGAACAGTTTTTGATGAATGATATAAGCTAGATTCTCCTCCATTTCCTGTACCATGAGAAAGTGTTGTAAATAACATTTAGTACTTGTGAAACTCAAGCAAGTCAATAATATCAATACAAGTGAGTTTAAATAAAGCATTTATGTTTATTTTTCTTTCCATACTATCTCCTTCAAATCAGTATCATAGTTTTGTTTTAATCAAGTTAAAATATCCAATCTTGTCCAATTCCAAAACTTTCAACACACACTATAAAACTAGTGCGTTGTATAATGAGCACTTTAAACAAGAACAAAAGAACACTAAGCAAAAAAATTGTGAATTAGATAAAAATATAGTCTTATTATTACCCTAAATTTAGCTGATGCAATGTTATGTTAGTTAAGGTTGCTAAGTAATGCAAACATCTAAAGTAAATTTTGTGTCTGTAAAACAATCAAATTTGAAGCACTAAAACCTACCAGAAGAGCTCTGGTCTTGAGTTAAGATTAGTATTTAACTCCGTAAGAGGATTCCCTATCTATCTCCAAATATCAACACATAAACCAGTTATGCAATTCAACAACCATAAGTTTTCTCATGTTTTATAAATAACCAAGATTTTAAAAAATAGTCTACGACGACAATGTTAGGTTTTTTATGCCTCAGCGACCGTAGTTATGGCCGCATCAGCTGTTCTTGACCATAAATTTATGCATCTTCAAGGATCACAATGTGATTGCAAATAAATCTCTGTTGCGCTATTGAGATCGAACTTTGTATTGGATAGAACATTAAGTAGTGATGCTAGCACAAGATGGGTCATTTTTTACCTCTAGGAAGGTTTGAAAAATTTGAGAAAAGGCATTCAGAAAAGCAGTGTAAACAAACAAACATCAAACAAGTCCCACATCGTTTAAAATTAGCACAAGTCAAGTGTTTATATAACACACGCGTGGAGCATTAGTCATGACCTTACTTGAACAGGATCTGTTCTATAGGATCGTACTACTGTGTCCTTAAATTCTAAGGAGACAAGAACATACGTCTGGATGATGAACGAAGACTGTGTGATCAGAGCGTGATTAATGGTTGTGATGATTCTCATGTTGAGACAGAGCGTGATTAATGGTTGTGATGATTCTCATGTTGAGACATCATCTTGTGCTGTAGACGATCGTTCTTAGACACACGCTGTCTGTCTGGGGTGGTCGCATGGTGCTCTTACAGACCCATCACTTTTTTTTTCCAACTATATCACCAGGTCCCAAACAAAAATCATAACCCAAATAAAATCTGTTTTTTTTTGTCACACCCTCGATATGAAAACCCAGGATTTATTTTTAGTTTAGGAAAAAGACGGGGATTTTTTGAATGACATTGTTTACCTTACACTCCAGAGGACAGTAATCTAGGCAAGTGAAAGAGAAAGTGAAAATGTTGCATGTGCTTGAGTCCCCCAACTCTCTATCATGCATGACCCATGGAAGCTTCAAGTTCCTTGTCCTTTACAGTGATCACCTACTCTGTGAAAGTGGAAAAGGTAAAAGGGAGTTATGGTTCCATGTTTCGGTTCAGTAAAAGTGATTTTGCTACTTGAATTTGAGACAACTTGTAGTGGTTGAAGAGTTGCCACATAACCACACACTTTCAAGGGTGGAAAACTCGACCCTTTTTAATTACCATTTTTTTTTTTTGGGTACGGTACATAATTACCGGTTTATTATTATTAAGAAAAAACAAAGAAAATATTATTTTTATTCTTTTCACATTTTTAAATTTCAGAGTTATATTAATTATTAATTTTGTTTCTCAATTATACTTTTACATGATCAATTATTAACAAATAAAAATAGTTGGTACATGATTGAAAATATGGGGATTAAGATGAGACAATGATGCTCCGACTACGCAATGAGCAACCTTATTAACTTGTCTCCAAATATGCGACACTACAAAGTCAGCTCTATTAAGTAAGATACTTCTGCATTGAAACACAAGGTCTCCAAATTCATTTAGAGGAAACTCTACGGAAGAAATAGTATCAGATAGAGTTTTGCAATCTGTTTTAAACAAAACAAGGTGCATTCGTTTGATATGACCACTTTGATAGCTTCCAATAAGCCTATGGTTTCGGTTTCTAGAACTTTGGTTGATGAGTCAAAATAATCTGATTTTCCAAGCAATAATAGGCTCGTAGAAAAATTAGGGTTGAAAATTATGATTTTTCATTCTAGTTGAAAAATTATATGTTTATTAGAGCGGGTTAGTAAGAATTTCATTGAAGGCACTCAATGTTGATGAAAAAGATGGATTTAGGAATTAAGTTTGAATCTTGATTTTGAGTATTGGGTCAAAAGATTTTTTTTAAAATTTATTTATCAAATTTTTATAATTTTTTTGTTAATATTATATAATTAATAATAATGTTATTTATGTAATTGATTAGGAAGGTAATTTTTTCTTTTAATTAGGCTATATATGTTAACATGTTTATCACGTGCACATCAAACACATGATTTGATAAATATTGATCATGCCCATATCATATCTTATATCATTTTATGTCTTTATCCTGTTATGATCATCAATCAGATCTTAAAATTATTATTATGAAATAGCGGATAGACGAACATTTATGTGTCTGTCGATCCGCTTTTCTACTATGTTTAATTTTAGATGAATGTTAAACAATGCCTTCAAGGCATTGGTTAAACAACCAAAACAAGTATTTTTTTTTTTTTTTTATAAAAGTTGTGTAATTATTACTTAATCAAAAATCAAAACTTATATTTTAAAGACAAATTTTCTATTTATAGTTTTCTTAACCATTGCCCTGAGGACACTGTTTAGCAAGACCCTTAATTTTATATGGAATAGATGATCAATTTTTGTTTTGTTTTGGGCTCTCTAAATTTATGACTCAATCAATGTAGTTTGCCACATCGCACGCCATCACATCATTCTTTCTTTGTCACATACACTTTTTTGTAACTAACGGCGGGATTAAAACCAAAACGTTTATAACCGTCATCAAACACCCAACTACCAAAATGATCATTTGCCAGTATTTATAGATTTTTTTTAAACAACGAAATTTATTAACGACGGATGGTGCAAGACGCACTAAACCAAACACGATAAGCCAAAAGACCGAAGCAAGAAAACAATAGATGCCGTAAATATGAGGAACACCCAAAAGCCAAAAACTAGCTAAGGGAGTGATGCAGAGATATACAATGAATAGACCAAAAAACAAGACCAAAACAGGCCCAACACCTATGGCCTCCCACGCATACACCAGCATCACACCGAAACACACATCAACAGGCAGCAACAGCAACCAGCAGGAATAGCAGCCATGCCTATGCCTAGGACAACAGAAAACAAACAAAACCAGCACTGCAGATGATAGCAAACAGCCCCAACAGCAAAAACAGAACCCAGCCAAAACACCCTACGGCAGCCCCCTCCCACAAAACCTGCCACCACACAGCTAGCAGCAGCCAACGAGAAAACACCACTTAAGAACCATATTTCCTTAAAAGTTGGTCAATTTCCGGCCACCAACGCCGCAACCAGTTCTATGCTTTCTCTTCTCAAATCAGCTTCGAAGGTTTACAAATCAGCTACAACTTCTCTACAAAAAGATGCTGATTTCAATGCTTTATTCAACTCCTGCGTCAATGTTAATGCTACTAAGAAGCTTCATGCTCTTCTTCTGGTATTTGGAAAATCTCAAAACATTGTTTTATCAACAAAGCTTATTAATTTGTATGTTACTCATGGAGATATTTCATTATCACGTTCTACATTTGATTTTATTCACAAAAAGAATATCTTTTCATGGAATTCAATTATATCTGCCTATGTTCGATTTGGAAAATACCATGAAGCTATGAATTGTATCAATCAATTGTTTTCAATGTGTGGTGGTGGTCATTTACGACCCGATTTTTATACTTTTCCGCCGGTGTTAAAGGCTTGTGTGAGTCTTGTTGATGGGAAAAAGATCCATTGTTGTGTTTTTAAAATGGGTTTTGAGAATGATGTATTTGTTGCTGCTTCATTGGTTCATTTGTATTCACGGTTTGGTGTTTTAGATGTTGCACACAAGGTGTTTGTTGACATGCCGGTGAAAGATGTGGGTTCTTGGAATGCGATGATTTCGGGGTTTTGTCAGAATGGAAATGCTGTGGGGGCATTGGGTGTTTTGAATAGGATGAAAGGTGAAGGGGTGAAGATGGATACGGTTACGGTGGCGAGCATACTTCCCGTTTGTGCACAATCGGATGATGTTGTTAACGGCGTGTTGATTCATTTGAATGTGTTGAAGCATGGGTTGGATAGTGATGTTTTTGTTTCCAATGCTTTGATTAATATGTACTCGAAGTTTGGTAGGTTGCAGGATGCACTGAGGGTTTTTGATCAGATGGAAGTGAGGGATTTGGTATCTTGGAATTCTATAATTGCTGCTTATGAGCAGAATAATGATCCAGAGACTGCACTTAAATTCTTTAAAGGGATGCAACTGGGTGGAATACAGCCTGATTTGTTGACGGTTGTGAGTTTGACATCAATTTTTAGTCAGTTAAGTGATCAAAGGATTAGCAGATCTATTCATGGTTATGTTATAAGGCGTGAATGGCTTGAGAAGGATGTCGTGATTGGAAATGCACTCGTAAATATGTACGCAAAATTGGGAGATATGAATTGTGCACATACAGTTTTTGATCAGCTTCCAAGAAAAGATACAATTTCATGGAACACATTGGTCACAGGTTATACTCAAAATGGTCTTGCAAGTGAGGCAATTGACGCTTACAACATGATGGAAGAGTGTAGAGATATAATCCCAAATCAAGGGACTTGGGTGAGCATTATCCCAGCATATTCCCATGTCGGAGCTTTGCAGCAAGGGATGAAAACTCATGCGAAACTAATAAAAAACTCACTCTACTTGGATGTCTTTGTAGCTACCGGCCTAATTGACCTCTATGGAAAATGTGGGAGGTTAGACGATGCAATGTCCTTATTTTACGAAATCCCACGGGATACTTCAGTTCCTTGGAATACCGTAATTGCTTCTCTTGGGATTCACGGGCGTGGAGAAGAAGCTCTGCAACTTTTCAAAGATATGCTAGCTGAAAGGGTAAAGGCAGATCATATTACCTTTGTATCTTTGTTGTCGGCTTGTAGCCATTCGGGTTTAGTTGATGAGGGCCAAAAATGCTTTGATATTATGCAGAAAGAATATGGGATCAAGCCTAGTTTGAAACACTATGGCTGCGTGGTAGATTTGCTTGGCAGAGCTGGGTATTTGGAAAAGGCTTATGAATTAGTGAGAAATATGCCTATACAACCAGATGCATCCATCTGGGGTGCTCTTCTCTCTGCTTGTAAAATACATGGAAATGCAGAAT
>Ga0315915_1000922_pt1 | contig 33606 bp, 13 predicted proteins | sample MpolbnodulesMG_FD_207738 | JGI IMG/M metagenome (GOLD analysis project Ga0315915, IMG submission 207738) | Medicago polymorpha root nodule microbial communities from Los Angeles, California, United States - branched nodules | ecosystem: Host-associated > Plants > Roots > Nodule | place: USA...
CTTGGACTGAAAAAGGGGAATTGGTGTTTTAAGAAGAAGAATTTTTTTTATTTTAATTTTAGGGTTCATGTAATTTGATTTACAAATTTGATGGTTTGAGGGGAAGAGCAGTTATCTGATTATGGGAAGAATTTCTACACAAATTGTAACATGGGGTAAAACCATTGCAGGATATGATTGAATGTGAGCAGTTCTACATGTTCCCTCTTTTAATTTAAATAAATCTGAACCACATATTTAATCTATTGGTGTTTTTCTCGTGGTTCACCGGTGAGGGACTTAATTGGACCCTCACCCTAGAATCCACCAAAAAAAATTACTTGTTTAATTAGTTGAGAAATTTCTTTCGCCCTATTTATGAAACTCTTTTGAATTTTTAACAGTATTAATTATTTTTGCTGACATACTTGTAATTATTTATATGTGCTGTCCCTCTTAAAGAATAAACTTGTAAACACAATAATTTTTAATAAATTTATGATTATTCCTTAAAAAAAAAATTATGATTGTTATCAACTTTTTAATCCTGGTGGTTTAGTAAGAAAATATTATATTTAGAGACGAATTTTGTCCAAAAATTTTAATTTCACTAAAAAATGTCAAAATTGTTAAGTCAGACTTTGAGATTGAGATTCAAATCTCGACTCATCTATTTGTGTTGTGTGAATTACCAATGACTTTGACATTTTTTTTATCTAAATAAAATAACTTTCTCATGCAAAATGAATATATTAAATATATTACTTTTTTTAGTAAAAGTAAACATGACAAAAATAACTTAATTAGGAAAAGAAAAGCAGGTAGCATATGTAATCAACTCAGACATTGAGAATGAACATGCTTGGTGAACATTGACGTTGAGTGTTCATGTCTCAATCCAAAGACAGCACGTTGGCTTTTTTCTGCCTGTATCATGCTGGAACCTTGTGGGGTTTTGCATTCTGAAAGCAATGCCAGTCCACATGCCATACCATAGACATATCTTAAGGAATCTTAGTTGCTTACATCCTTCTCTAAATCACAGACAAATGAAAAACAAAAGGACAATAGACCATAAATGCACAATAACAATATGGAATCTTAGTTGCTTACATCCTTCTCTAAATTCACTGAAGTATATTTATGTAAAATTCAGTGAATTTTACATAACTTTCTAATTCATATAATAACAATAAAAATGAAATATATTTCCTAGTTTATTCTTGATTATATTATATTCATGGTTAATAAAACTAATATTTAGTTAGAATTTACTAATATTTAGTGATATTTTTAGAATAATTAATTTTAAATAGTAAAATTAAATGGAATTAATTATTTAGTTAGAGTTTACTTATAATTGAGTTCAACAAACAAAAGTTATTGCTGATACAATTAAGTTTGGAGGAAAATTCTCTTATGTAACCAACTAAAGATGTCCCTTTAATACATAAATTTTTTTAAGACTGTTTCTTAACCAACTTAAAATATGAAGTGATAAGTGCTAAAATGACGTTAATTTATCTAAATATTTCGTATAATTATTAACCTATTTTTCAAGAAATCATATGAAAAACCTCTATATCATGTAAATATTAGAAAGCTATATCAATATTGAATTCCTTGTACTTTTACATGGGTTCCAACACATTTTGTAGCAGCTTAAAGCAGAGGGTGAAAGGCCAAAGCAAAAGAGCAAAGAAAGTTCATCAACATACCTGGCGATTTCAAGTCAGAAGCTAAACCCGCCCTAGCATTTCCATCTAATTGTCTGGCGAGTTCATCAACATTCCTCGAAACAGTAATTGTTGCTAGCAAACAATTCACTCACCCCGCGAGTAATGGCGGTTTAATGTGCCATGCGGTTGAGCTAGCAAAGACATCAAGGGGAAGTCACTCTAACATTGCATTTTCTCCCGTTCACTCCTCTCAATTGCCTCTCCTTTGTTCTTAATTGTCTCTCCATTCTTGATATTCGTTTATGAATCATGTGTTAGCTTTCTTGTAGAACCAATGACCACTTTTTGCTTGAAGGGTCATTGGCATAGAGCACCTGTAATACTTGATTTTTTATGCCGAAAGATTCATCCATATAACTTATCCTGTCAACGTCCAACTAAAATCTCAATTAATCCATTCATACACTTTTTTTTTTGTTGAATCAAATCCATTTGTACACTAACTAGGAGGATCTTCTTAATTTCTCAAGATAAATGGAGTCTTCCATTTCAAGAGAGATAGAAACAAAACATAGTTCGTCACTCCCGCCATCATTGATTTATTTTAAAACAATAAACTTAATTTGTGTATAATGGAAAAGGATTGTTTCAATTTTTTTCTTTCATGTTTTTCGATCTCCGTAATTAAAATCTCATTTTTTTTCTTAACTTATTTCACTCTTTTAATAGACGGTGGAGATTTCGATGATCTCTTGTATCACATGGGATGAGAGGATTCATTTCGTGTCTATTTCTTTTTTTCTTTTTTTTACAAATGGTGGCTTACACTAATTTTAAAAAAATTATGATGATTCTATTTTGATTATTTGGCTCACCTTAAAAATAATCATTGATTTATAAATCGAGAAAAGAATGATGGTCTCTTTCTCTTCTCTCTCAATTTTGTGTCTTGGAGTGAGAGTGTTCGCGGTGCGGTTTAGATTAGTTTGAAGTAAAATGTCATCTGATCTAAAATAAAAATCACATTTGGTTCGGTTCGGCTTGGATGATTATTATAAAAATTCGAACCGATCTGATCCAAATATATGCGGTTTAATTTAGATTGGTTTATGAATATCCAAAATGAAAAAAAAAATTACCTTTTTTTTAGAAGAATATAATTTTGTTATTAATATTACACAAACATGGTAAAATAATAGGTTTGATGCAAAAAATATTTAAAAAATTAAAATTACAGTATGAAAAATGTCGATTATTTTTTAAGCATATGAAGTAATTATAATATAGATTAAATTAGTGCAATATACTACATCCGTCCCAAATTATAAGACCTTTTTGGCAAAATCACAAAAATTAAGAAAGTTGATATTTGTATTAAAGTTGTTTGTAATCCCTATTATTTATACAATTTTATCATTTAAGAAGGATTTAGTTTTATATTTTCAACATGCTATTTATTATTAATTGAAGAAAAAGATGTATAATAAATAAGGGTATGTAGGTAAATAAATAATTAATATAGTTTACTTCAAAATATAATAATTAATAAAGTTGAAAATAACAAATGAATCTTATAATAAAGGACAAAGAATTGTAAAATGGGTCTTATAATTAAAGACGAATGTAGTATAAAATTAAAAACCAACAAGCAACATAATGATGCAATATATAATACTAATAAAAGAATAAATAAGTTAATAATTACTTTTGGGGTTTAGTTTGGTTTGGTTTTATTTTAAAAAGGTGATCTAAAATTCAATTCGACATTGCGGTTCTTACAAAACAATATCCCATCATATTCAAAATTATTCGATTTTTTTTGAGGTTGTTGGTTTTTTAGAATCGGTTTGCAATTTTATTTTAGATAATTTAAACACCTCTACTTTAAAAGGTAGCAATGTAAGAAGAGTCATCGAAGGTGTAAATCGATGTTTTACTTTAATGACTTTAAATTTTGGTAACATCTGTGATTTGTCTCTTGTAACCAATCATTTTCTTTTATTAAAAATAATTTATTTTAATTTATTTATTAATTACTTTCTCCGTCCCATAATACTTGACACAACTGACATTATTACGCATATTAATGCATAATTTTGAGTTTAAATATCTTGAATAATATATTAAAAAAAATTATAAAAATTTGATATTTTAAAAATACTTATCGAGACGAATCTAACAACATTTTATATAATATTATTTATCTTTATATATTAATAAAAAAATATAGTCAAAATAAGTTAGATCAAAATTGTAAATTTTTAAACGAGACATCTATTGGGAGGGAGTATTAGACACGGATGATATGTCTAAATATATCACCACCTATATAAATTCTCTTTGACATGTTACTTTTTGTGGTAATATTTTGCCTCGTAACTTGTGAAGTTGATAGGACGGGGATTCACGTGGTGGACCGGTGGTATGTGAAAACCATGTTCATGTGATACACAAATTTGAACTAAGTGACAAAAATTCCTTGTTACACCCTTCTATTTTCTTAACTAAACTACCGTCAACTCCTTTTCTTCTTTTTAGTTAGCTTCTTTTTCCATCCTCTCAACTCAACTGTAGCACAACTGTATAAGGTACCATTCAACCACCTTTAACCGTACATATCAAATCTCATCCATCCATTGCTAATCAATATTTCATCCAAAGTTAATCAAATATGAATCTTTCTCGTCAGCAACGTCGTTTTCTTCACTAGTTGGTTGATTCTCATTACTCAATAATTGAGTTTTGCACATCTCAACCATGTTTAACAATTAACAACGAGCCAAACATTATTAAGTACGAGCATGGTTTATTTTAGTCTTCACCACCAAACCATCTTCAATAATAAATTTTCTAGCCAATCTTATCGATACACGTTGCAATTTTGTCCTATATTTTGTACCATATGTGCTTGTGCTGCCATGAATCAATTATAAGTTGTCGTCACATATGATTAATCAGAAGAAATTAAGCATGAGAAAGATATGCCACCTATGTTATTTTGTAGTTATTTGACCAAATCAAATTTTGATTATAGTTCGACACTATATCATCATTACAGTTGTCAAGCTTTTGTTGAAATGATGATCGAGCTTTTGTTGAAATGACTATTTTCAAAATTGATGATTTTAATTGCAAAACAGAAGTGATATTTGAACATCTATTTGGTGACAACTTTCTTTCTCATACTCATGTTATTTTTTATTTTATCTCTCTATTGCTATGGTTTCTGTACCAATACTACTTTTTCTTTGCAAATTATGGTTATCACTAAATTGGTTGTTCAAATAACACTCCTCATTGCATAAACTAAAAAACTTCACGCACGGTTGGTCTAAATTTGTAGCCACGACAACATCTATTATAAAGACATGTTTGTTCAAGATTAAAATAAAAATAATTAGCTGTACCCAAAAAATCATAATTGGCAGATAAAATATTCAGTTACAGAAATTTTTATGTGAAGAAATTGATTAGTATGTATCATCTGTTATTTTTCCCTAAAAAAAATTATCTATTTTTCTTACACAAGTTAATTATATATTATTGAGCAGTTTGATATCATATAGTCTAACAAAGAAAAAATAAATTGAAAAAATTAGTTGATTGCAGTGAATACAAGATGCATATCTAACAAAGAAAAAATAAATTGAAAAAATTAGTTGATTGCAGTGAATACAAGATGCACTTTATATAATAATACTGATCAAATTAACAAGCAACAAATACTAATCAACTTAACCCCTTCAAAATAAAATTACTCAACTTAATTGTAACTCTATACCCTTAATAAACTCTAATTATATTTAAATAAATCTCTAAGTATATTTTTTTTTGAAATAAAATCTTTATATATCTAATCTAACATCTACGTATAACAGTTTTATTTTTTTGGAGTAATCTAATCTAACATCTATAATAGTTATTACAGATTATACAAGTGTTGTCTCCGTGAGCTTAATTTAGTTGGTTGTGATAATACATAATACATGCAAGGTGTCGATCGAATCCCTGACACTAAAAAAAAAAAGTTATTCAAGTGCTTTTTGCCATTGCTCTTCTCAGCACTGGTATTGTGTTATGTTTGTTCAACTTTTTTTTTTTTGAGAGGGTCTTCATGTTTGTTCAACTTGGTATCCTCTAATTTACCATTTGTAATGCTCTTGGATATAACTGATATTGATTTTAATTGCCTAATAATTGACGGTAATTAATAGTATGTAATAAAAAAAGAAATTTATAATAATTCAATGAAAACTTATAAAAAATATGTTTATTAAGTCATCGTTTTGTACAAAGTACGTATACGGAAGAGGACCATACGGCTTGTCCGACACATCCACGGATACCACCAACTTGTGGTCCCCACACAAACTGGACCCACATGGTCCTCCCATCTCATAAAATACTGTTTCTGTTGTGTATTTCTAGTTATAGCTCTTTTGTAAATCAGTTTTCTCAACCAAACACTTCCCTTTCATGTTCCTTAAACTGACCAATCTGCCCTTAAATTGGCCCAACCAATTTGCTGCTATTCAATTCTGGTCTTGATAGTTGATGGAGATTCAACTCCAGCCAGCACATGCCCTAATTACGGTTAAGGTGAATAATACCAACTGAAATTAACCCGTTTTAAACAATGGTGAATTTGATAAAACTAAGGGATGCCGTTTAGTCTGAACCCGTTTAAGTATTGGTCCATAATGGACCAAAATTTATAGCCATTGGATTAATTTGTAAGCAAAATAAAACAATACACCCTACACATCAAATTATTTCTTTACTCTAAAGTTTTCTCTTGCCTTCTCTCTCTGTAATTCTTCAATCTTCAATCTTTTTCACAAGAAACCCCATTATCCACAACAATACTCACCAACATCATTCCACTTTCAAATCAATAAAAAAAATTTCTCTTGTCTTCATAATAAGTTATAAACATCAATAAAGTTTTCTCTTGTTCTCTTTTACCTGTAAACCTACAAACATCTTAAGAAAAATCTGGTTAGCTTATAATTCTGGAATTGAAACCTATAAACATCTTTTGAAGAATCTGACTGCATTTAAATTCTTGAGTCAATGTCATTTATTTTTTTGTTCTTGTTTTTTTGTCTTCTGGAAAACTTGAAGATTCTAAAAAGAATCTATCAAAATCTAAGGGACAACAAAATCCAACAAATGGTTCCGATCTAGCATTCAACAATTTTACCAGTTTAATTTACATGATGTTGGTTTATTCCAGAAATTAAATTTTAAAAAATTTCAGCAAAACAGTAAGATTTATATAAAGTATGTATTATAATACCAAAATTATTCATAACAATGAGTTGCATCGGATTGAGCTTTGGTTAACCATAAATGAGTAACCATTGGATTTAGAGGGAGAGATGAGAAGAAAGATTGCAGTTTTATTTTTGCATGGTTAGAATAGAGAGAAGAGAGAGAATGCAGTGAGAAAGATAAAGTTTCGGGTTGGTTTTGGTAAGAGTGGACCATGATTGTTGGGGGGCAGTGAGGGGAGCCTGGAGTCCGCCTACGTCGAGGCTAGAACAACCGCACAAGCGAGAGAGACGCCACACTTTTACTCAAAACCTTAAGGCAATGAGTTTATGGGTCATCTTAGTTATAAGGTGTTCAACCTTTACTTTTCTATCCGATGTGAGACATATAACTCACACTTGCACACAACAACACTCCCCCTTCAAGCGGAAGCTTTTATTGCTTGTATCGTCGTTGCTGATTTCTCCGCAAACGGACCGACACTACTTGTACTGCCGTTGCTACTTTCTGCGCAAACAGACCGGCTGCCTTGGTCGTACCCTTCGTCGAACAGGGCTCGGATACCACTGTTGGGTTATGAGGGGAGCCTGGGGGTTCGCCCACGTCGAGGCTAAAACAACCACACAAGCAAGAGAGACACCACACTCTTACCCAAAACCTTAAGGTAGTGGGTTTATGGGTCCTTTTACTTATAAGATGTTCAACATTTGCTTTTCTATCCGATGTGAGACATATAACTCACACTTATACACAACAACAATGATAAGATCTTGTAGATAACATAATCAAATGGTGGAAAAAATTTGGTCCATGATGAACTAATTTTCTTACGGGTCCATTTTATATTGAACCAAAGGGTCACCATGCTTTTACCAAACTCAATGTGTGTCTAACAAAAAATAAAATAAATAATGGGTCTCGTCACGTAAAAGTATTTGAATGAGATGATAAAAGTATATTCTACGTTAAACAAACGTTTTGATTTGAATTAAACAAATGCAACAATGTTAAATCTTTTGAAAGAGAATTTTGTCATCTATTATCGTTATCTCTTGTAGTTGCGCAATAATGGACCAAGCTACGGCCCAATTGCATAGAACGCCCAAACACATCAATTACCACCTTTAGCCACACGACATTGCTCTAACACCCCAACGATCATAAGCTTAGGATCCTTATGGAATTGTAACGCCTCTAACCATAAATTAATTAACCCTAATGATCAACAATTTCAACATTATTACTCGTCGATCACAACCAACTCTCAAAGACTAGTCCAACAACTATTTCCTCGGCTGTATAGAAAGGTCATTGGACCATAACTCAAGATACACAATTTCGATCCTTCAAATGCGTCTCACTCTTGCTCTCCTACCAAGTTAAATGTCAAAGTATTTGCATTACCCCAAACATACATCTAAACTATTCAACCAAACTATCATTCTAATCACAACAGATCAATCCCTATTTGCAATTTTCATGAAGTAAAATATCCGATTCATACAACTTCAAGAGGCAAAGTAATTATTTACTCATACTATTGCACTGTATCCACGAATAGAAACCAAACAACCACATGTGCCTGGGGACTAATTAGGCAAAAGCCAAAAGATGATGATGAGAAAAAAGAGAGGGGTATTATGATAGTAAAAAAGTGAATATGAGAGAATGGATAATGTGGGAGAAAGAGAAGGAGAAAATGGTAAAAGCAATATAGTAGCGGTCATTATGAAGCAGGCCCGGTTTGTCTCCTCAGAAGTGGATCTTCGCACGTTACAAGTACCAACGTTAACATAACACACTCAACTCAACTAATCTAATGTATGTAACCAACTCTCTCTGTTTCACTTGCATATGCTTTCACTCCGAACCACCCAAAAAAAAACAAACAAAAACTCTAATCTCCAACAATAACACCAACTAGTACTATACTGTACTGTACTACCTTACTTATACACCCCCCTTTCTCTCTCTTGGTCTAACTACATGATTGGACGTTGAAAATCAACAAAACTCTTCTCTTTCTCTTTCTCTTCCTTCTTTTGCGGTACCCTTTTGTTAAAAGTTTGTTCTTTTGATTAAAACACATAAAGGGTTTGTTACTTGTAATGTGACTTCATTGTTCTTTGGTTCTGGTTTTTGTATTCATTTTCAGCTTCTTTGTTTCTTAAAGAGTGAACAAGTGATAGAAAAAATTGCAATGTAGTTACCTCACAAGTTATTTTGTTTGAGCTATGAAAATCAAGTTTTTCCTATCTGGGTATATTTGGATCTGCTTTTGGGGTTTGAGAAATTCTTACAAAGGTTGAATTTTTAATGATTTTGGGAGGAAATAACCGTGACCCACATGAAGAATTTGAACTGGTATAAACAAATTTCTAACAGTGGAAAGTCTGGGAGGAGACTTTCACTTGGTGAGTACAGAAGAGCAGTGTCTTGGTCAAAGTATTTGGTATCTCCTGGTGCTGCAATCAAAGGAGAAGGTGAAGAAGAATGGAGTGCAGATATGTCTCAGTTGTTCATTGGATCTAAATTTGCTTCTGGTAGGCACAGTAGAATCTATAGAGGTGTTTACAAGCAAAAGGATGTTGCAATTAAGCTTGTGAGTCAGCCTGAAGAAGATGAAGATTTGGCTTCTTTTCTTGAGAAGCAATTTACTTCTGAAGTTGCTTTGCTTCTGAGGTTGCGTCATCCAAATATTCTTACTGTAAGTCCTTGTGGTTTCTTCAATCATCTATTTTAGTTTCTTGTTTCATTGTACTGTTCCTGCATTTTCATTCATCTTTGTTTTTGGGTCTTTAGCACTCTAATCATAAGTGTACTTTTGTTATTTAGTATTTTTTACTGATTTATTTATAGTGGTTCAATGGTAACTTCATATTGTTGCCGTGATCACTTTGTCGTAATAATTAGGTGTTAATGAAATTTCTGAAAAACTATGAAGAATCAAAATGGGGAACAGCTGTATTTAAAAAGTTGTGGATTAAGTGAGAATTTACTACAAATAGATTAGTTGGAAAAAGCTTGTGCCTTAGGGTGTTAATCCTAATGTGTATTGTTTCATTCTATTGGTGTGAAACTGAACAAAAAAGCAGATGTTGGACTTTAATCTATATATACTTACTATTAGTATCTCTTTAGCATGTCAATATCTCTCTCTCATTCCAATTAGGACTTTAATGATATTAGCGCATGTATGGTTCTACTTTTGGAGAGGTCAAATTGATTTTACAGGTGTAAAATAAATTTTGACATGTTTGGATGTTATCAATTAGAATTGATAGGTCACGAGTTCAAATCCTGGAAACAGCCTCTTGTGTAAAAACAGGGTAAAGCTGCGTACAATACACCAAATGGTGGGACCCCTTTCCGGACCCTGCGTATGCGGGAGCTTTAGTGCACCGGGTTGCCCTTTTTTTAGTCTGAATCAATTTAATAAAATCAAATCATTCATTTTTTTAAAGAAGCCAAACTAGCCCACCGAAATTGGAAAATCAAATCATTCATTGATCATAGTATTGCTGCCTAATACACAAAAAAGTTGTTTATGCTGAGAGTTGATTGCAATATAGAAAATAGAATGTTCTCTGAGTAAAGTTGTTTGCTGTTGACTTTTATTGATCATGCAGTTCATTGCTGCTTGCAAGAAACCACCAGTGTTCTGTATAATTACTGAGTATTTGGCTGGTGGTTCATTGAGGAAATACCTACATCAACAAGAACCACATTCAGTTCCACATGAACTTGTTTTGAAATTAGCACTGGACATTGCAAGGGGAATGAAATATCTTCATTCTCAAGGGATACTTCACAGGGATCTCAAATCAGAGAATCTCCTTTTAGATGAAGATATGTGTGTAAAAGTAGCAGATTTTGGTATCTCATGCTTGGAATCTCAATGTGGCAGTGCGAAAGGATTTACAGGAACATACCGTTGGATGGCTCCTGAAATGATCAGAGGAAAACATCATACTAAAAAAGTGGATGTGTATAGTTTCGGCATCGTTCTTTGGGAACTTTTAACCGCATTGATTCCATTTGACAACATGACACCAGAGCAGGCTGCATTTGCAGTTTCCTACAAGGTTTGTACCTTAATTTACTTCATTATATGACACATTCTTATTGTGATTTGTAAAAAGTTTTGAAGTGTTAATCTACTTAAATACCTCAAGAATTTAAGTTATTTGTGGTACGAATATGCTTATCTGCACAAAATTAACAGGCCTCAAATATTTCAATTGTTAGCAGTATAATTGTTGGTTTATTAAATCATTTAACTATTAACTCTAGCTAGGTAACATATTGATATAAAGAAAATTACAAATCTGGTTCGCTTAAGAGATACAAATTTTTTTACTAACAAAATTTCGCTTCTAATTCATTCTAATATTACAGTTAGGTTGGTATGTGTTGAATGGAACTTCTAAAGCAAGGATTGTTGTATATCCTATGCCAAAGATTCCATAATCTATCTCATAATTCCCTCTCTCTTTTTCATATTTTCTTCTCTTTCGCTCCTTTGGAGTGACGGTGAGGATCAAGTGCATCATCTAACCATCTTCTCTTCGTTGGATTTGGATCCCCTACAGCCTTTGCACAGTGCAGAAGTTGCAGGGGGTCCATTTCCCTCTTTATTCTTTCTCCCTCCCGCTCGTTTTTTCTACTGCAGAGGTGGGAAGGGATGAGATGATTGAAATATATTTGGGATCTACTTTGGTTTAGAAATAAAATTTCTCATGGTATGATTTTGCTTTATTTTGTCATGTAAAAAAAATAAATAGCTTTTACTCTCTTTTCCTTAGGGGTATTACATAAGTCATGAGATGCTATATGATAATAATTCAGTAATATCTATGAAAGAAAGACTGATGTTTAATTTTCATGATAAAATCATATTGAATTTTAATATGAAATAAAATATTCTCCTTCGTTCAATATATATTACTCCATCCGTCCTTTTTATAAGCACTCCTTTGTGAGTCCAAAATGGTGCTTGTAAAAAAGGACGGATAGAGTATTACAGTGTCAAAATCAATGTCTTAAAATTCATTGTTTTGTGCATGTATGTTCAATTTTATTATCTACCGTATGTCTGCATTCATGCATTTGAGTATGTTCCGTATCTTTTTGGAACGTGTGGGAGGGGTGGGCAACAATAGTTATTGTATGTGATCTTTACAAAGCATGTGGTCATGTTTGTGTGTGAAAGATAGACTTGCTTATCTAAGCTAGACACCTCATTAACATTAATATTGAAGTACTTGTATGATAAAATTATTGGTGGTTTCTCTATTTTTGCTGACATCTAAATGATTGTTATACTTTTCCAACATATTCAAAGATATGGTATACATTTTTATGAATATCAATGATTGCTGCCACCCTCCACATGCAGTGCACACAACATCAAAACAAGGTGCCATACATAATGGAACCACTCATTGAAAAATAATTTTATTTTATTTGATTCTTTTCATTTTGCATATTGCTTCTAATCAGTCAGAGATGCAAGGCCGAATTTATATTCCACCTTAACTTCTCTTGCTCATATTTGTCAATTCCACATGCTGTAATATCCAATAGATATATTTTTGATACTATAGTTGCATGATATAAAAATGGATTTAATTTATATACATAGTTAGTGTAAATGTTTTTTTTTTTTACACTCAATCACTCATAACTGTCAAATCATAAAAAATTATTTGACTTTAATCGTAACTACTTATAAAGTTACACATAGAAGTGGTTGTTATTTGTTGAGAGCGTACAAGCATACATTTTTTACAATCACGGTGTATCAAAATTAAATTCAATAAAAATTAGGTGAATTCTTCTATACTAATGACAAAATGGTAAGTACGTCCACAAGTGAAACTCAACCATGTGAATAGATGTATGTTTTGGAAATGCCAACATTATGGGTGTAACAAATATATAAGTTGGGGATTTGTATATACTATATTTTATTTTATTGACCTATGATACTAAATTTGATGAGTTTTGATTTTTTTTTTTTGTAGAATGCAAGACCGCCACTGCCATCTGAATGTCCTTGGGCATTTAGTAATCTGATCAATAGATGTTGGTCAAGCAATCCAAATAAAAGGCCACATTTTGTTGAGATTGTCTCAATTTTGGAGCACTTTACTGAATCACTTGAACTTGATCCTGATTTTTTCACAACTTACAAACCAAGACCTATTAATACAATTCTTGGATGTTTACCTAAATGCAAGGCTCGCCAAAAATCAGATACTTGCAAAGGAAAGCAATAGATGCTACTACTCAGGCATTTGAGGATTTTCAAGTTACTATTTGAAGAATTGTGTTATATTGTGAACGAAAAATTTGTTCAGCGAAAAAATGCAATTTTCTTCTTGTTCAATCAACTTTTTATAATTTAATTAAGATAAATATAAACATGTGTGCCTTTTAGTTATTTTGATTTGATGGACATTCATAAAAGTCAGAATCTAGTGCTGCAATTAGTATTTTTTTTTTTTTTTGGTTTATGGAGCTGATATAACTAGTGACTAGTGTGTGAGTTTTGTGGTAAGACCCTTTGAGAAAAAGTTGAAGGTAAATGGTGCGGCTCTTCACTTTGATTATTCAAACATTTTACAGACTATAAGCAAATAGGATAGTTTATATAGTCTAGCAAAGACAACAACATTCTAATTTTTTTGAAAGGGACAACAATATTCTAATTGAATATCGATCACATAATTTGATCAAGGTTCACAATATATTATTCAATTGTTATGAATAAAATGCAGTGAATTCTTATTGTAAAAAAAAAATATCCCATAGATTGTTTTTTGTCAAATACCTTAGTTGCTAGAACTCATACATTTTAAATGTGAAAAAGTGAAGTGTTTGAGGTTTGAAACCTCAAGGGAATAAGTATCACATAGATTAAAAATCCTTGATCAAGGTCAATATTTCTAGCATACTAGTTATATTGCCTGCATAAAATTTAAAAATATTTTTTGGAATGATTTTTTTCCAAAAAATATTTTTATCTCTTTTAGCTTTCTCGGAGGGAAAGCTTTCTTCTCAAAGAATTGCCCTGCTTTGCCTCACCTTGTACTGAGTTCATCACAATAATCCTCATATATGCCAACATTTCAGGCTTGAAAAATTTGACAATAATTTTTATTCTCTCATTGACATAGTTTAACTGTTGAAGGCTTCAATAAAATCGAAACTAGTTGATTTGAATGTGACAACATTAAATGGAACTCAAAATTTTAAATATTTGGCTACACAAAACTGTAAACTCGAGGCACCTATTTGATTCTTCAAAAATAATTCCTGTTTCATTTTCAATCACAAAATGTCATACTGTTTTTACATAATAAAAACTAAGTTAACAACATAATTAAGATTGAAAACAAGAGGTTTTTTTTCCTTCAAATCAATCAGGAAAATATATACCTATGATATCTAAAGTTGTGAAACCTTCATTACATATAATTCTAAAGCATGTGTACAAACATCGTTTTCTTACCCTCCTCTAATTATGAACAGCAAGAACCTTCCCATCAACTTGATCCTAAAACTAGACCAGGTAGTGAGTAAATTATACTTCCACCTAAACCACAGGGCATTCCAATTTCTCAACAAATAACCGTGTTCTGATTTCAGTCTGTAATATCAAAACAAAGCTTAGCCTCGTCCCAGGGTCCATTGATCTCAAACTTATATTCCTGAATCCTTATAAGCCAATAAGGGCAAACTAAGTTGACAAAAACCAACAAACTAAGTAGCAGCACAAATAGCAAGCGATGCAGTGTGTACACAAAACTTAAGGTCAGGACCATCAAACTAATAGAAAAGCATATGTGTAAGCAGAAGGAATATTTTTTAATGCAGTATGTAACCAGTGGAGCAAAAAGGAAAACCTGCAACGAGAATAACATGATGGCAAACACATGTAGTCTTGATGGAAGACGAGAAGCAATAAAAACCGAGGCGACTACAGAAGCATTTACAGATATACAACTGGTTAATGCAGGGTTCTTCAAAGCCCCTGGGGCTTTGACAGTGGATTCTGAATAATCATGCAGGAAAAGGTGAAGTATGAGAAGTGATACAGTTACTGCCCAAATGGAATCAGAACTGATGGACCTTGTAAGAGTTTGGTAGATTGGAGCCAAAACATATAAACCAGTTATGAAAAATGAGACATTGAGGGCATAATGAAGGAGAAGACTAAGTGAAAGCTTTTTTTGAGTAAAAAGGAGAATTAGAAAGCCTGAAACAAGAAGACTTATATCAATTAACAAGAGAGAATTTTCATCGAGAGATGATGAAAGTGTATAAGTCCAGACCAAGACAACAAGAGCAACAATGCATAAATATTCAGAAATGGAAACTGCGTCCAGCATCACCTTTAGCATGTTCCTTTTTACAACACTAGCATTCATGACCATTCCTTCAAGGAAGGTTTCATCGGTATGATTGTCATCATATCCAGGTTGCATACCGCCATATGCTACTTTTCTCCATTTGGCTCGAGGCGGAGAAGAATTACAAGCAGCCATTTTGACATCCATTGCAATTACTTATTTAATTCCAGATGCAATAGCAGAATCAGATTCGCTGTATGTTTAAACCCAATTGTCCTTTAAAGCATCAAATCTTTGGGTATATGCAATTAGAGGTGGGAGCTAGGCGACATGATACTTTCATTGCACACTCCATTCAGTCTTCCAATCGTGTAAGTTTAGATCAGATGCATCTCCGAACTGTGAAAAGTAAAATTACATAAAAAAAAAAAGGAGGGGAAAAAGTAAAGCCAACACAATAAGCAGTAGTAGAAATTACACAGAATGCTTTCGTAGCAGCACAAACCAAGACTAAAAGATTTAAGATTTTGATAATATAACATATTAAGATCAAAACAAAGTTGGATAAACAGCTTCATTTGCAGCTTATAGCATAAGCGCTTATCATTATTAGTGCTTATGTATAGGCTATTTCTATAACAAAAGATATACTCTACTAAAGTTAAATTGTTTTTGCATATGCTATAAACTATTTTCATACACTATCTTGAAGAGCTTATAAACATGTCATAAACTATTTTCATAAGTTCTCCCAGATAGTCTCACAAGTGTTTATACCAGTAGAGGTAAGCTCAAAAAAGTCAATCCAAACAGACCCGTTTCGATTGACTTATTTTTGAGCTTATGAAAAATAGCTTATGCAAGTAAATAAGCTTTTATGTTAACTTATAAGTTTTCAGTTTTCACTAACCAAAATGGTATCTTCATAACCTGTTTTTTCATAAACTACATTGACATGCTTATAAAGAATACAAAAAAGCTCATTTATTTGCATCTGTTTTGCATAAGCTTAAAATAAGCCTTATCCAAACGGGCAATGTTCATAAAAATCAAGAGCAATTCATTAAAAGTGCAATTGAATATTTGAATTAACCAAAATAAAAGTAAATCATTAAAGAAAAAAAAAATCATTTCAAAGAGGATATGAGATCATAGAAAACAATAACCTAATAGATTTCCAACTTGTGATCACATAATACAAACAAACAAATAAAGAGGTATTCAATTTCCAAATTCAAGAACGGGTACATTTGCTAATACAAAGCATGTAATGAAAAGAAAATGAATTAAAGGGGAAAAGGGAGCAAATGTATAGTGAATATGACGAAATTACAGTAAAGAATGCATGTTGCATTGAATTTGGAGAATGATCAGCGACAAAAAATTGGTATTGGAGAAAGGTCACTAACCTTAACCTAACAACGATCTGAGAGAAGGAACACAGAGATAATCGCCGGAAGAGGGAGAGAGAAGCGGCGGGCGGTGCCGGGAATGGAGGGAGAGATTGACGGAGTAACAGAGATACGAGGGTTGTGAAATTTATGTTTTGAATCGTAGATACATTTGGAATTCTCCCCGTTTGTTTTTTCCTTTTTCATTCTATTAATTTTGTTTAATAGATTTATTTTTGTGTGTTAATCATCTATCCTGCAAGAGCATCAGAATAAATAGTCCCGTGAATTTTAATCACTAGGCTATCTGACAAAAAAAGAATAAATATTCTCAATTTTGAGATCTTAAATGGATCAGACATCACTTTTTATAATTTTCTAATAATAGTACTTGATAGGTACTCAACCACTTCAAACAGATATCTATAACAAAATGTCTATATGGATCCCATCAATAATTCTTTATCATTTATATTTCAACAAAGGCTACTCAACAATAATTATTTTATTAAGGGAAATGTTAATCAGTTCCCCCGGACACTAGCACTAGTTAAGTCCTTTAAATAGTAACTTATCATAAAAATACGTGTAATTAATGTATCGGAAATTGAAATATTTGACTTTTTATAAAATAATTTTTTCTTTTGGAAACCTTAAAGAGTGCTCCGGAGACACTCGTTAACAAGACCCATTTAATAAAAAGTAGTTTGGGGTCCACTTAAGAATGAGTCTTAAGTGAGACCTTAGGTCTTTAGAGACTCAAAAAAAATTCCTCAATGGGGTACCTATTAGGTATCGGGTCTTAAATGGTGAAGACCTCACCCATTGGGGATAGCCTAAGGGCTTATTGATCCGAAATCGAGTTTTACTTAGAGAAATGATATTTAGACAATTATTTTTACACAATTTTTTCTGACAACTTTCTCTTTCATATTCACGTTATGTTTTATTTTTTTCCTCTATTGTTTTGGTATTTGTATTACTATCTCTTGTAAATTATAGTCCTCACTCAAATAATTGTTCAAATAACACAACTCTTTTTTTTACTGGATTTTTATTGTATTGGTTATTGCATCAATTTCGAAATGCAGTAAATGAGATGAGACGAGAGATTGATTACGTATCAATACCCGTAAAAGAATATCCACAATAGATAAAGTAGAAACCCACATTATGGATACACGCACCAACATGAATAATTATCCACAAGAATGAACGGATATGGTGTAAATATACATACCTTACTATCCATCATGCCCCATCCCTGCATAATATATATTTGGGATCGCTGGCCATCTAAGTCGGATTGAAGCAAGAATTTTTTAGAACATATATTTTTGTTTATTTTAGGATAAATTGCATTTTTGGTCCCTTAACTATTTAGGTAGTATCGCTTTGGTCCCTTAATTAAAATTTGATTTATTTGGGTCCTTTAACTTCTCTCTGTCATACATTTTGGTCTTTTCCGTTAGTTTTAATTCAAAAACGTTAGGTTTTCTTCATTTTCTGGGATTAATTCTTGTTGTTGAAGGTTGATGGAGATGATACGAAGATGAAAAAGAGGAGAAGAAGATGAAGAAAACCTAACGTTTTTGAATTAAAACTAACGGAAAGGACAAAAATGTGTAACAGAAAGAAGTTAACGGATCAAAATAAATCGAATTTTAATTAAGGGATCAAATCTATACTACCTAAATAGTTAAGGGACCAAAAATGCAATTTAACCTTTATTTTAATATGATAAAATATATGTATATCAGTTTTAAAAAATTCAACTAATTGTACCTTATCATAATGAAGAAGCCACATGCGGTTGATTTGAGCGTTTGTAAGCTTGGAATGGCAGAAATGTGTACATCCATACACTCTGACGATCAAATCGGCAGGAGCAGGAGAATGAGAGTCAAGGTTTCGAATGACTTGGGGAATGTGTAAAGTCCCCTTATATGGAGGTGACATGCAAGAGTCAGTGGCACATCATGGGCTCGACGGTTATGGATTTGCGAGGATCGTAACCGTCGAGCGAGATTTTAGGCGCGTGGAGGGAGATAATACGACTCTGTTTGAATTGGCCTCCCGAAATGCTAGCCCTCCACCCCATAAAGAGGGGATGTGTCGTGAGTGATTGGCCTAAGTATAAAATTGGGCTTGTTTTGATTGGGTCCATGTTAATAGGCCTTAGACATTGAATTATGCTCTTTACCCAACCAAATCTGCTCGTTTCCAACTGAAATTCCCATAATGTCTCTGCGTGAATTAACTCACGCTAGTGTAAATCTTGTTGTCTGCTGATATATCAGTAGCTGCATGAGTTAACTCACACAAGTGTAAATCTTGTTGTTTGCTAATATATCAGTAGTTGCGTGAGTTAAGTCACGCATATTTAACACTACCTTGAGTTAACTCACGCATAGGTATTTTTAGAATTTCTGTTGAGAATGAGCAAAATGTGTTGGATAAAGAGCATAATTCTTAGACATTTGCTCGGTCCATAACAATATTATTAAACTACGACACATTCTTAATTAAAATATTTATTTATAATATAAAACATACACAAAGCAACGTGTCAACAAAGATATTAACTTTAGAATAATAATTATATTTAGGTCACATATCTAAGACTCTTTTGCTAAAATCACGGAAATTAAGAAAGAAGATATTTGTACTAAAGTTGTTTGTAATCACTATGATTTTTACAATTTTATCCTTAAGAAAGAGAGTTGGTTTATGTTTTCCATATGCTATTTATTGTTGATTGAATAAAAAGATGTATAATAAATAGAGACATTTATGTAAAGAAATAATTAATGCAGTTGAAGTAGTAAATGAGTCTTATAAAAGGAGACAATTTTTTTCTTTAAAAAGGTCTTATAATTAGGGACGAAGGTAATACTTTTTTTTTGGAATTGATAAAAATATTAAAAATATTTTATAACTAAGTTAACAATTAATTTTACATTAAATGTTAATTTATGAATGATGAGATAAAATAGTTAATGTTTTTACATAACATAAATGTTTATCCTTTTCAAGTCTATATAGACCAAATACATTATGGGTCCTGTTAACGAGTGTCTCCGGGGCACTGGTTAAACATACCATAAAAGGTAATTATTACCATAAAAAGAAACCGTTTTTGACTTTATTATAAATTAATCACACAATTTCAATGCATTAACTACTATATAATTTCCTTTTTCATATCCTTAACCAGTGCCCGAGGGGCACCGGTTAGCATTTCCCATACATTATTTATGTAATGAATCAAAAAAGCCAAATGTTTTTTTTATAAATAGGACCGGAGGGAGTAGTAAATATGATGTATAATTTTTATATAAGTTCTAGAGGATACTAAACTTGCAACTTTATACCTTTCTTATTTGAATTTATGTTATATTTTTTTCGATCACATGTATAAGCAACTTTTACTTTTTTCAGATCTATTCAATAGCTGATTTATTCTGACCGTGTACAATGCAGATATATCAGTTATTGAATAAATTTTAAAATGAAAAAGTTGCTTATAAATACAATGGGCGGAAGTAATATTTATTCGTTTAAAATGTTTTCTTTGTTTTTAAATTAGGATAAGTTAAAAATATTAGTTTACAATTTTCATAATTCATGATTAAAATCTTTGAAAACCTTTTCTTAGTAGAAATATGGGTATCAGTCACGGGTATAAGTACCAATACCCTAGCATGGGCACATGTACAAGTACCGTGGATATGAGAACGAATACTATGATACCCTACTAGACCCTACTTATTGTCACTCCTAAAACAGATAACTCGAAGCATAAGCAAATGCTAGTGTCTCAAACCTTATGGAATCTAAAAAATTCTCCATAAATATATTACTTTTGATTTATATTAAAAATATAAAACACATTATTGTTCCACAATTGTAATGTAGGCGCAGGCGGGGACGGCTAGTAATTAGTTTCACATGCAATGGGAGTGCTGAGTGAATGCGTTGCCATTCTCTCCCACGAATTCAAGTGCAGACAACGAATTCCAGCACACTAGTAATGTTAGTAGTTCATGGATCGCTTCACCGCTATAAGCATTGTGTCATTATTATTAGCACGAATATTTTTGGACGACTGGTTAAGGACATATGTTAAAGATCTTATAAATAATAAAAATGTATTGAAAAAAATTAAATTTTAATCTCTAAAAATATAAGTTCCCACAATTTTTAATATATAATTTACTTTTTTTATGTATTAACATGTGTCTCTTAGGGCATATATTCGCGTCCTTAAGGACACATGTTAACATTTACCTTATTTTTTATGGTATCAAAAATTTATACTCTTCATTTTTTTATTGTGGTGACTTATGGCATGTAACCAAAAAAAAAAAAAAGACTACGTTAGTTGATGACAATTGAACTTATTTGCAATACTTTAAAATTAACACATAAAAAATTTGAACTATATTATAAAAATAATAAATTTAATGGTATTTTCGACGGATTAGACTCGCTTGTTCACAAATATGCAATTGCAAATTTGTTATCCACATCAAATCACTTTGAGTTTGAACAAGTTGATTCAAATTAGACCAACATTTAAAATAATTAAGATAAAATGCAAGGTGAGTTGGCTCAGAGGTTTGAACGGACCACTTGAACTCATATATTTTTTTTTAGAGAAATTACACAAGAGTAGAAGGTAAGTAGGCAACAAGATATGCCGTTAAGTTTTTTTAGATGACAAAATAAATCTTCGTTAACACAACATTCACGAATCAAAGAGACATAACATTGCTATGTATGACTCTTTGAACTCTATGTAGAAGGTCAACAACTTCTGGTGATAGGAAACCGAAATTGTCAAAAACAAATGGTATAAAAGCATCATTTGATTGTCAGAACACGCTTTCTCATGTTTGACTACTTTACTTGACTCAACTTTTAAGGTTGCTGTCCTACGGTAAAAGACCTGACCCCTAATCCAACAAGTGATGAAACTCCGGTTAAAACAAGCATGTTTTTCTTCTACCTCTTCATACTCTATAACATCCGCAGACCTACAAACCGAAGTGTCGATCTTTTATCTACTAGATGAGTCTACTCATAATAAAATTGAAGGAACTTATCTGTGACTGCGAGGTTATAAAGAAGGCAAGTAATTTCCTGAATGTGACCGGCAATCTATTTTTGACTGATCTATTTTCCAACCCCTGCAATCATTTCACAAAGATAACTTGACAGGTAATACAAATGATGGAAGAAGAACATCAGAAAGAATCACATTAACTAAACACATACCGTTATTTTGACTCATTCAACATTTTTTCTAAGAAAAAAGAATCTTATTTATATAATAATTTTTCTTAAATAAAAAAAGATAAATAATCTCCCAAAAAAAGATAGTAGTAAAATAAAATACGTGATCTATCATCGTGCTTGCTTGATCATAAAATTTTCAAAGGGTATATTGGTCTCAACACGAGGGATAAAAAAAGAGCAAAGGAATGCCACGTGGCACGATTATAGAAAGTTGACAAAGAGAGAAAAACAGAGAGGATAATAACGCGTTCATTTTCCTTCTTCTCCTTCTTCCCTCCTTTTTCTGACATCACATTTCTGCAAAATTCCTTTTTTCTTCATTAAATTCAATTCAATCTCATTAAATTATTATTATTTATTTATTTTTCAATTGACCTTGGATTCCCCATTTTGCCCCTGTCACAGCCATTGATGTATCTTCTGTTTCATTCATTCTTTTGAGTTTCTCTTCAATAGTTTCTCTGTCTCTCTGCAACCGACCGACAATCCCTCTGTTTCTTTCCATTTTTAAGGTTTGTTTCTGTCTCTTTATCTTCTTCTTCTTATTATTCTTTTGTTACTGTTTTAATTAGATTTATTCCATTCATTTTCATACCCCCCGAATCTAAACAAGAGAAAAAGACGAAACAGAGAAAAACAATAATACCCCTCCCTTTTGTTGTGTATATTCCTGTTTTTTGTTTTTGTTTTTTTGGGTTTTGACTTTTTTTTTTCAAGCTGAAAAAAAAAACCTTTTTGTTTTGGTTACATTATTATTGGTTCTGTTTTTGTTCTTTTCTACTTTAATCGTTTGTGTCCAACGGTTTGGGAGATCCAATGGACATTCTCTGTGATGATGATAAGAAGGAAATAAAATTAGAAGAAGCCAAAGGTGAAGAAGAACTTTGACCATTGCAAATTATGGTTTATGACTTCATTTGTATAATCTATGAAATAAAATTGTGTTTTTGTAAACATTATTATACCTTTGTTATTTCAATAGCAAAACGCATAAATTTATCGTTTTTTTGTTACCATTTCATCTAAAGTTGTCTTCTTATGCAACTTATGTTATACTATAAAGCATAAAATGAATTATAGTTATCCATATATTCAAAACAAAAAATTCGCCTTCTCTTTGTTGGATCTGTGGTGGGTTTTGTTTATTTTGCAGATCATGTGTTTGATATTTGTTGTCACAGGTATTCTGGATCCTCTGAGAGAATTGAAGATGCCGGGAATTGTTACAAACGGGGTTCATGACGACGGGGAAGTTAATGAGATGAATGGGAACCATTCTCCCACTAAGGAAAGCTTAACTCCAATCAAGTCTCCAAGGAGTTCAATGAGTCCGCAGAGACGTCAAAGTGTCGGTCCTAATTTCCCGGATGAAGGGGTTGTTGAGCCTTCGATCGAGCAGCTGTATGAAAATGTGTGTGATATGCAGAGTTCTGATCAGTCGCCCTCGAGACAAAGTTTTGGATCTGATGGTGATGAGTCTAGAATTGATTCGGAATTGCACCATTTGGTTGGGGGACGCATGAGGGAGTTGGAGATAATGGAAGAGGAGGTGGAGGTGGAGGTGGGAAGAAGGCCAGGAGAGAGTTCTAGCGGGGAAACATCTTCTGGAATGGGTAATTTATCTGATGATAAGAAGTTGGATATGGTGGCCGAGATTCAATCTGGTAGTAAAAGTCCGGTGATTGAGATTCAATCTGGTAGTAAAAGTCCGGTGGTTAAGACACGATCTAGTAGTAAAAGTCCGGTTTCCTCAGAAAAAATTGTCAAACCACTGAATTCAACGTTGGGCTCTGACACTTCACCAAGATCAAAACCCAAAGGAAAAAGTCCTCCTGCTAAAGCTCCTCTGGAGAGAAAGAATGATAAGCCTTTGAGAAAACAAACTAGAGGAGTTAATGGCGTGAAGAATTCAAAGAATTCTCCTTTGGGAAAGTCAGTGTCATTGAGTCGCATTGAGAATTCGACTGAATCAGCATTAGATAAACCAGAGCGGGCACCGATATTACTAAAGCAAGCAAGAGATCTTATGTCAACTGGAGATAATCCGCACAAAGCTCTTGAGTTGGCTCTTCAAGCAATGAAACTGTTTGAGAAGTTTGGTAATAGGAAGCCGAGTTTGGAACTGGTTATGTGTTTACATGTTACCGCAGCAATATATTGCAGCCTGGGTCGATATAGTGATGCAATTCCCATTCTTGAGCGTTCGATTGAGATTCCTGATATCGGGGAAAGTCAACAGCATGCTCTTGCTAAATTTGCCGGTCACATGCAACTTGGAGACACCTATGCTATGTTGGGCCAGCTTGAGAATTCAATAATGTTCTACACTGCTGGGTTTGAAGTCCAGAGGCATATTTTGGGAGAAACAGACCCAAGAGTTGGTGAAACTTGTCGGTATTTGGCTGAAGCTAATGTTCAAGCTTTGCAATTTAATGAAGCAGAGGAGCTCTGTCAAATGGCTCTTGACATTCATAGAGAAAATAGTTCGGCCCCATCTATTGAAGAAGCTGCTGATAGGAGGCTCATGGGTCTTATATGTGAAACAAAGGGGAATCATGAAGCAGCTCTTGAACACCTTGTTTTAGCCAGCATGGCAATGGTTGCAAATGGCCAAGAAGAGGAAGTGGCATCTGTTGACTGCAGCATTGGAGATACATACTTATCCTTGTCTCGATATGATGAGGCTGTCTTTGCATATGAAAAAGCGCTAGCAGTTTTCAAGACCAGCAAAGGAGAGAATCATCCAGCAGTAGGGTCGGTCTTTGTACGTTTGGCTGAATTGTATAACAGGACAGGGAAGATAAGGGAATCAAAGTCGTATTGCGATAAAGCACTTAAAATATATGAGAATCCAATGCCTGGAGTTACTCCAGAGGAGATTGCTAGCGGTCTTACGAATCTGTCAAGTATCTATGAGTCGATGAATGAGGTTGATCAGGCACTCAAGTTACTGCAGAAAGCATTGGGAATATATAATGATGCCCCTGGTCAGCAAGGAACAATAGCAGGAATCGAAGCTCAGGTGGGGGTTATGTACTACATGTTGGGAAACTATACTGAATCTTATAACACTTTGAAGAAAGCAATCACAAAGCTTCGTGCTATTGGAGAGAAGAAGTCATCCTTCTTTGGTATTGCTCTTAATCAACTGGGGCTTGCCTGTGTGCAGCGTTATGCCTTAAGGGAAGCTATAGAATTATTTGAGGAAGCTAAGAGTGTTTTGGAACATGAGTTGGGGCCTTATCACCCTGAAACTCTTGGAGTATATAGTAATCTTGCAGGCACGTACGATGCAATTGGAAGGTACACATCTTTTGTGTTCCCTTCTGTGTTTCCGCCTCTGCTAGCAAATCTTTTTTTCATTATTAGAGTATATCAGCACCTTTAATTTACTAAGGTATTGTCTGAAGCAGGCTAATAATATAATAATAATGTTTTATAATTATAGATTAATAGAATGCCTGATCGAGTCATGCTACTCATGTGAAATGATAACTGATTTTATTTGTGGCATTCATGGTGAAGATTTAGTTGACTAGATTAGATACTCTATTTATTAGCCTTCTTTTTATTAGTAGAAGTTAAATTCATTATTTTGGAGTTTACCACACTTTACACACATTGTGCACCAACCACTTATACTAGACCCCAATAAAGAAGGGTGGGGAGTTTGATTCTCCTTTTGAGGCCTTGTGGAACTATGAAATCTTTTACTTCTTTATAGGTTATGACATCGACCTTTAGATTATGATTATCCAAATATGATTTGGTGTCGAAGTTCTTTTCTCCTTACAGGGTTTGATCTTCTATTTCAGGTTGGATGATGCAATTCTAACTTTGGAGCACGTTGTTGGTATGAGGGAGGAAAAGCTTGGGACAGCGAATCCCGACGTGGATGATGAAAAGAGAAGGTTGAGTGAGTTGTTGAAGGAAGCCGGTAGAGTTCGAAGCAGAAAAGTCAGGTCACTAGAGAACCTTTTTGACGGCGACGCTCGCACTTTAAACAACCTTGTCATCAAGGCCTAATAAGGATTTCTTTGATTCTTTGATGCTTTACAGGAACACAATGTGAAAAATTGAAGGGATAAGCATATCCTGACAGTGTTAATATACAATATGATTGACGAGTGTTGTACTTAATGGGGTAAAATGGAATCATTGAAAAGTGGAATAATTTCTGCTAAAATTTTATTTGAGCTGCATTGTTTGTATTTGTATGATACGTGTAAGTCATTGTGGTATACAGATTAGCCCTTTATTTGTGTATACAACATTTGCCCCCCTTTGTTTCGTTTCATATATAAAAAAAGAGTCAAGACTCTGTCTGAAACTTTTTGCTATGGTATAGTGTTTGACAATTGCATATATGTTGTTTCTGAAAATTAAACTATGGTAGTGATTGAAATGAATAAAAAGATAGTAGTATACCATATCATTGCACTTTATTTCATTGCAGAATACCGATCCAAACATATCCTGAAGTAAACCAACTGCTGTTTTTATTTTTGGTAAATCAAGACATCCTCCACGCGCAACTACATAGACTAATCTTTTGAGGTAATTGAGATCCATCAAGTTATTGACATCTTCCAACAAATATTTTTTCATACGCACATGCCAGAGATTGAATCCCAAATTTGTTTGATCTCCATATACTACCCATTACTTGCGGTCGTTGCCTACTTAACATCTGGAAATTTAGTAATACATATCATCTTTTAATTTTCTCTCTTAAGTACAAATGCCTTAGCATTATTGGTTTTAAAATAGACATTATACTATTAAGTACTAATTGGGATGTTCCAATGAGTGCAGCTCAGTAAGTATGAACATTATATAATATATGCAAGGGTTGGAGTTCGAACCTCAGACTCCCTACTTATTTTCTAACCACAAGGCTTTTTGACAAAAAAAAAGTACTCACGGAAATGTCCTGAAGTATATGAATTCTTAAATACATTATTTTTGAAATTTATTTAAGGGTTCTTATATTTGTACAAAACAAGGAGAGAGGAGAAATCAAGAGAGAGAATATGTGTAGATTGGGCGGAAGAGGTGTCCACCAATCTTTTATGTTTATTTAATTAGGATTAGGATATGATTTATAAGTTTGTACAACCGAACTAAATACTTGAGATAGTGGTTCAAAGCTTGATTCCGTAATTGAGGATTTAGATTGTAATGGGTTCAGTAACATGAGTCTTATACTTCCAAAGCTTGAATTCTCCACTCACAAAGTCATAGTAACCCCCCAATAGTGCTAAGTTCTTGTTCCTTATTTCTCTATCAACATATGGATATGTCTGAAGGTTTACTAATGAGTTATTCACTGATTCCTGCATATATAAAGTGGTAATTAATTAATAGTTGAAATTTTGAAGTATGGTTGCTGAATGGAAATTAAAATATACTTGCAACTTTTTTTTTTTGAAACAAAATATACTTGCAACTTAATTAGCTAACCATTTCACAGAATTCACATTGTTGCTCGAAACAACAGAATTTATGTTCTTTCAGGACCTTGACTTTGGAAGGTAAACCAATTTTCACCCAATCATCTATGAAGTCACTGTATAATTCAATTAAACCATAACAAAGGTTAACATTCACAATTTTCATGCATTTTATTTTATGTTACTGTTATGTAGAATTCAAGTCTCACTATGGAGCAGAACCATCCTCTGGATGACTCATAAGCCTTGATATTCCGCCGCAGCGACTATGTCCTATAACCAAGATGTTCTCCACCTGAAAAAATTAATTGATTTTTATCCAAAAAAAACAGAAAACTTTTTTGAGAATATAATGGCAAAATTATGAATATTGATGCAACCTCAATCTCAATCACATTATGGTTGTAGAGACATTAGAAACCTTAATATGTCACGACCTATATTGCAGTCACACACTAATTTTAAAACACTTATGAACAAAAGCTAAGCATTGTTAGTTTTTAATTCAAGTTAGTTGAGATGAACTCAAAGTTAGTTAAGATAGAAAGTAGTTATATAGTTTGTTATGGTTGTTAGCTACTTTTAATAAAAGTTTGTTAGGTTTTGATTGGGTACTTGATCAGCAAGTATTGTACTTAAGCTTGTATATAAGTATGATGTTAACACAGTTTCATTGCTAATGAGAATAACAAGTTTACAATCAATAGTTCATTTTATTCTTCTCTCTCAATTTCTCAATTCTCTCTTTGAAAACAGATAACTTACAGTGCAAGCTATCATTGTTGCGCTATCAAACATTACCTTTAGAGCTGTAATAGCATACTCAAGGGTTGCACCAACTCCACTGTATTTTAGCTGTGGAATAGAAATTTAATGATTAAAAACTCTTATTTATCATATAGCAATTCATTTGTTTAGAAAAATAGTGAAGTAGACCTGATTAAATGGAGGAACCATGTTAGCAATGTTTCGGACCATGAAAGCTTCACCAGGTTGAAAGTTCAGGATAATAGAGGGACTCACTCTAGAGTCGGAGCAAGCAAATACCATAAACTACAGCATATAAATGAAATTTGAAAATTAGATTAATATTAAAGGACACAAAAAATAGAAACATATACTTTTGTATAAATCAAGCTCTAAATAATTAATCACCTTGGGGGATTGGCCTTTAGCAAGTCGATCATACAATTTCCGGTTCTTGCTGTCATATATAAAAGCAAGCATGAATGAATCCAAAAAAAATTACGTACTTGATAATTGAATTTGAACTATCTATAGGCATGATATATAAATTTTATTATTTAATTTACAAGTTTACTCGAAATTGTTGAGCTTGAAGTAAGTAAAACCATCAATGATTCTCTGCTCAGCAGGATCAATTGGATGACATCCCTGCAACTCAACTATAAGATCCTCAATTTTTGCTGTGGCCACCTCATTAAGTTCCTCCTTCTCTCTGTAACCAATAAGTTTCAGTAATAATACTAATGTTATAATTTTTGTATCATTAAATTCAATTATGTGTGCATGTTAGTTTTCTTGTTTGAAAAGTAATTAACCTGAGAAGTTTCTTCAGTTGTTCAATGGCTAGCTCAGATGATTGATTTGCCATATTTATTCCTTTCTGCAGTCTGTCAAAAATTGCAACTAATTAATATGAAACTACTTAAACAATCAATTAACAATTGATAGAGTAAATGCATGGTATAGTATTTTATTACAAAAGTAAAATATATGGAAGCAATGGTTATGAATTGAAGGAATTTGTGGTGCAGAATAGATGGATACCCCTATGCTTATGTGAAAGAATGAATTTGCAGTGTTTGCTATATCAATTTTTGGTTTACCACAGAAACATAGTAGATTATAAACACATCAAAAGTCAAATTTTTATGTTTATACCATTTGATAATTCTTTTGTAAAATGTGATCGCGCTGTCAGAGGAACGAAAGCTCAGACTTAATATTGTATTTAATTTTTTTAATGAAAAAAAAAAAAGACTTGGTTAGTTATTTTTTAACTCACACATCAAGTAAAGTCTTTTTTTATTTGTCCATTTTTTTTCTTCTTTTTTTTTGTAAAAAAACCTTATACATTAACTCAAGTCTTTTTTTTTATTTGTCAAACAAACTCATACATTAAATCAAGTCTTTTTTTATTTGTCAATTTGTAAATAAAAAAGTTCATACACTATAAGTTCACTCTTTTTTTCAATAAAAAAAGTCAGGTCGTTTTTTTTCATTCGAAAAATCACTTTCCTTATTTGACCAAAACAAAATTTGACCTCTTCTTTTACAAATTGACAAATAAAAAAAGACTTGATTTTTTTAATGAAAAATAATAATGTATGAGTTTTTTTTGGATAAATAGACGAAATAATAATAGTCATTACAAACTCATACGCACAAGCAAAAAATATATTTGGGAGATATTCTTATAATATTCTAATTTCTAAACATGATTTCGAAAAAAATTCAAAATTTCGAGTGATATACATGAGGTGACTTAACATCATAGATCAAAGTGGTGATAGAAAAATTTTTAGGACTAAAAGTTGAAGCAAATTTTTCGGAGAACTAAAACAAAAAATTGAGATATTTTTAGAGACCGAAAATATATTTAACACAATATTAATTCTTTAACACAATATTCTTTCCACGAGGCATTATGATTTTTCAATATGGAAATTTTCTAATAATGGTTTCTTTATCTATATTGCTCACCATGCTTTGATTGCTGAGGAACCCAACCATATAGAGTCTCCTAATTTTTCAACATAGTGTGGAAATGGGTAGGTCCTCCCAGAATATATATACCTTTCCTTTGGAAGCTCTCTCATGAGAAGCTCTTAACTAATGCTGAAAGAAAGCATCGCTGTATGTTAGATGCTTATGTTTTTCCAAGATGCTCTCAAGCCCCCGTAAACCATCATGCATGGATGATGAGAAAGTGGAGCTCATCCTTTAGTCTCAGGTTTATCCCAATGGATCAAACGTCTAATCCAAAGGCAATGATCACTGGTTTTTGGTGTCATGGTTAATATGTTATGGCTTGACAGGAACCAAATAGTTTTCCCAGGAACATCCCTTAATCATGAGCAATTCATACATTCTTTTGATAGTCAATTTTCTTCCATCCATCATCATTAATATCTTCGGCATCCTTCCCATATCGAGACTTGCAAGAGTGAGATTAAACTTCTGACTTTATATTCCTAGATATGTTATTCCTAAATATAAGTTTTGAGTCCGTGAAGCAAACGCCCCAAAAAAATTATTATACGTTATATCAAAGGTTTAACTTCGCCCATTTGTAAAAAAAAAAAATAATAATATAACTTTAACATACCCTTTATTTTCTTTACTAATGGTCATTGCCAACTTAATATCTGGAAATTTAGTAACATAGACGATGATCTTTTAATTTTTCCCTCTCAAGTACAATTGGCTTAGCATTATTATTGGTTTTTTTCTTTCCTAAAATAACATTATTATACTAATAAAGTACATGGGGATGCTTTGAAATATAGTATTCTTGAATACATTATTTTCGAAATCTCTCAAATACACAAATAAACTATAGTTTTTGAACAAGAGAGGAAACTACAGTTATTCCGGTTTCCACATAAAATATCCTCACAACCAAACTATTAAACAAGAACATCTGCAAACAAAAGTACATAATACTAAAGAACGAGTCACTTGAGAGTTGAGATAGTATGTGGTTCAAAGCTTGATTCCTTGAGGATTTAGATAGTCATGTCAAGGCCTTTTAGAGGGATGGTAACGGGTTTAGTGACATGAGTCTTATACTTCCACAACTTGAATTCTCCATTCACAAAATCATAGTAACCTCCCAATAGTGCTAAGTTCTTGTTCCTTATTTCTCTATCAACATATGGATATGTCTTCAGGTTCACTAATGAGTTATTCACTGATTCCTGTAGATATAAAGTGGTGGCTAATTAATATTTAAATTTTTGAAGTATGGTTGCTGAATTGCAACTTAATTAGCTAACCATTTCACAGAATTTGCATTGTTCTTTGAAATCACAACATTCATGTTCTTTCAGCACCTTGACTTTGGAAGATAAACCAATTTTCACCCAATCATCTATGAAGTCACTGCACAATCATTCAATTAAACCATAAAAGTGCAAATATTAACAATTTTATTTAAGGTTATTGTTATGTAGAATTCATGTCTTACTATGGAGCAGAACCATCCTCTGGATGACTCATAAGCCTTGAGATTCCACCGCAGCGACTATGTCCAATAACCAAGATGTTCTCCACCTGAAAAAATTAATTAATTTTTATCCCAAAAAAAGTAATGATTTTTTTTCTTTTAGAAAGTTATGGCAAAGTTATGAATATTGATGCACTCTCAATCGCAGTCACATTAGAGTTAGAAACCTTAATATGTCACTCTCACAAACAAATTTTAAAACAATTTTGAATAGAAACTAATCATTTACCTTTAGAGCTGTAATAGCATACTCTAGGGTTGCACCAACTTCACTGTATCTTAACTGTGGAATAGAAATTTAATTATTAAAACTCTTCAACAATAATGTATATATCATATAACAATTCATTTCGTTAGAAAAATAGTGAAGTAGACCTGATTAAATGGAGGGACCATGTTAGCAATGTTTCGGACCATGAAAGCTTCACCAGGTTGAAAGTTCAGGATAATAGAGGGACTCACTCTAGAGTCGGAACAAGCAAATACCATAAACTACAACATATAAGTGAAATTGAAGATTAGATTAATATTAAATGAAACAAAAAAGAGTTACATACATTTTTGTATAAATCAAGCTGTAATAACTAATCACCTTGGGAGATTGGCCTTTGGCAAGTCGATCATACAGTTCCGGGTTCTTGCTGCCATATATAAAAGGAAGCATGCATGAATCCAATTTTCAATTTTTAAAATTGATGAAGGGAGAACTTGTTATTCATTAAATTAACATAATGAATATTTTAGGGTGATACACAAAGGGAATTTAAACACCTTTGAAATTATACGGTCAAACTCTTACTGGAACTCATAAACCATGAATCCAGGATATAGAAGACTTGATATTTGAATATGAACTAACTATAGGCATCATATTAAAATTTTATTGAATTTGCAAGTTTACTCGAAATTGTTGAGCTTGAAGTAAGTAACTATTATTCTCTGCGCAGCAGGATCAATTGGATGTGGATGACATCCCTGCAACTCAACTATGAGCTCCTCAATTTTTGCTGTGGCCACCTCATTAAGTTCCTCCTTCTCTCTGTTACCAATAAGTTAAAGTAATACTATATGTTATAATTTTATGTATCATTAAATTGAATTATGTGTGCATTTTGTTTTCTTGTTAGAAAAGTAATTAACCTGAGAAGTTTCTTCAGTTGTTCAATGGCTAGCTCAGATGATTGATTTGCCATAATTATTCCTTTCTGCAGGTTGTCAAAAATTGCAATTAATTAATATGAAACTACTTAAATAATCAATTAACAATGGATATAGTATTGACAAAAATAAAATAAAAATGGATATAGTAAAATGCATGGTATTGTTTTTCTTGACAAAAGTAAAATATATGGAAGCAAGGCTTATGAATTGAAGGAATTTGTGGTACAGAATAGATGGATACCCCTATGCTTATGTAAAAGAAGGAATTTGCAGTGTTTGCTATATCATTATTTGGTTTACTGCAGAAATGTAGTAGATTATAAACACATCAAAAGTCAAATTTTTATGATTATACCATTTAATAATTCTTATGTAAGCTTGTTCAAAAAAAAATTCTTATGTAAAATGACCATTCAAAACATAATAATTTCTTTTGTAAAATGTGATTGCACTGTCATAGGAACGAAAGCTCAGGTTCATGTACTCAATATTTTTAATGGAAAAAGAAAGACTTGAATTAATGTATTATTTTTTTATTTTTATTTTTAAGATCATACATCAAATCAAGTCTTTTTTTATTTGTCATACTTAAATCAGTTTTTTTCTTCTTCTTTCATTTGTCAAACAAACTCATACATTAAATCAAGTCTTTTTTTACTTGTCAATTTGTAAATAAAAAAGCTCATACACTAAGTTAACTCTTTTTATTTTCAATAAAAAAGTCAGGTCGTTTTTTTTTCATTCGAAAAATCACTTTCT
>Ga0315915_1000923_pt1 | contig 33586 bp, 17 predicted proteins | sample MpolbnodulesMG_FD_207738 | JGI IMG/M metagenome (GOLD analysis project Ga0315915, IMG submission 207738) | Medicago polymorpha root nodule microbial communities from Los Angeles, California, United States - branched nodules | ecosystem: Host-associated > Plants > Roots > Nodule | place: USA...
ATCACAGAAACAAAATAAACAACATGATCAAAACTTAAAACGAAAACACAAAAAAACAGACAAAAACAGGGTGAATACGAACACAAAAACTTGATAAACAACAGAAAATGTGTTACCTTTAATCATAGCCAAACACACAAACTTCAAAAACGTCAGAATCGCCGGAGATGATGATGATTTTGGAGGGGTGAAAATGGAGGAAGTTTTAGCGGGAAGAAGAAGGGCCAAAGACGTTTTTGATGTTCTGAAATGTGAAGAAGGAGGTGTGGGTAATGCATGGGCAAAATGGGAAAAGCAAAAAAAATAAACTGAAAAGTGAAAACTCAACTTTTTCCAATTCAATCAAACTAGTCCCTGAACACGTGGCTTCCTTCTTGCCACGCGTACAAGACAACACAGCATGTAGGGCGACAACTCAGCATAGCTAACGGAGCACTTGGACGGAGGGACCTTTTTGATGGACGTCTGACAAATTCAGGGACTAAGTTGATATTTCGCATAATTGAGAGACGGAGTTGGCCGACGCGTGAAAATTCAGGGACGAATTTGATGGTTCACTCGATCTATAACCATAAAATCCTTTAATTATTAATAATAGTTTAGTTGGTATTATAACATGGACAAGCTGAAATTTGAACCCGAACTTTTTTACTTATTCATGTGAAAAAGTGAAATACTGACTGCTAAATTACATGATGAAAGAAAGAAAAAAAACGGTGACCCGGTGTTTTTCCTTCTAAATATCTGGTCTTTTTTTTATCCGGTCAAAACAAAACAATCATCGTTTTATCATTTTTTAAAGACAAGATTTGAAAAAAATCAAATCTGAAAGCATCGAACCCTAACCCTCCCTCCGACGCCGCTGCCGTTCTTCTCGGTTCACACACAGTCGCAGGTAACAATTGTTCTGTTTCTTCCATTCTTTTTCCAACGATTTATTTACAATTCAATATAGTGTTTGTTTGTTACTGAAGATAAACAACTTGTTGCTATCAGACGATCCTTTTTTTTTTGTTTTCGACCTTTGGTAAGGTTATGGGAATTAGAAGTATAACAAGTGTATGGAGCATCAAGCTTCAAATCACAAATATAATAATCAGGCATTAGTCGAAATTTGTTTGAATAGGATTAGGAATCAAAAGAATGAAGATGAAACAGATGAATTTATTGACATGAATGAAAATAGTAGTAGACGTTTTCTCTACCTACTCTGGCCCTAAACAGAAACTTATTCCGTCCTACTATAGTATAGAACTCCTAAGAGTTCCCCTTTGTATACAAATAAAGAGAACAATCTAGTATTTAACCCTAATGGGCGACTTACTAATACTCTACTTTAAGACTAATTAACTACCTACCAATTACTTAAAACACTCTCATGTTGGAGTATGACAAAAATGTCAATTTCTTAAAGAATTGTATGTGTGTGTAGTGTACTACTTTTAACAGTTTATATAATGTTTAGTTGTCTCTACATTTTTTTACCGAGTTCTTTAACACAATTCAGTAGTTTTTTTAATAGACATAATTTCTGCAATTTAGTGATTGATGGTACTAAATTATTAGATCAGAAACCCTAAGCAACATATTGAAATTTTTTATTCCCACTCCTATCTCTTAGATTTATCAAACCCAAACAGTTTTGTGAAGGAGAAAGGTAGAAAACTCCAAACTTAAGTTAAATCCCCTAAATTGCTAATCACACACGCAAAAACCTTAACTCAATTGAAGTAAAGGATTTTAGATATCTACATCTACTTGCCGTGTCTGGTCTGGAATTTGAACACATGCTTGTCTTTTTGGGCTTTTTGGCCAAGACCCATACGGGTTAAGGTTGAATTGGGTGGACAAGCCCATATTTACAGTTGAAATACTCATAATCCCCTTCTTCACAATCACAGACAGCAGGTTGCATATTTTTGATCTGAAGAGAAAAAGAGAGCAAGGGAGATGTCGGGTATGGGAGATGGATATGTGGGCACCGCCCAAGATGCAGTTCGGATCCGACGGCTAGAGAAACAGAGAGAAGCTGAACGTCGGAAAATTCAAGAGCTGAAAAGCAAGTCTGCCACCTCCAATGGCCAACCCGGTCTCCTCCAATTTGGCTCCAGCACTTCCGAGGTTACATACCACTTTCTTTTTCTTTCAATTTTCTTTATTACAATCACTAACTAACAATCTCCTTGTTCAATTTCATCGTTTCAGATTCTTGAAACTGCTTTTAAGAAAGAAACTGTTGGACTTGTCACCCGTGAAGAGTATGTCGAGAAGGTATCTATATATTATTATCGTTATTATTATTATCATCATTATCCTTAACCTATTTAATTAATTCATATGTCCATACTAATAGGAATTATGAATTTGAATATGCAGAGGGTTAATATTCAGAGTAAAATAGAGGAGGAAGAGAAGGAGAAGCTTCAGAAGCAACTACAAGAGGAGGAAGAGCTTCAATTACAAAAACGTAAAAAGAGGAAGATTAAGGGAAATTCGAGACTATCATTTTCTGAGGATATAGACAATGACGCTCAGGAAGAGGAGGAGCCACATCAAAGTAGTAATAATATAGAAACAAATGGAGGAGTACGGTGTGGCAAGCTTGGTAAAGACCCCACTGTTGAAACTAGTTTTCTACCTGACAGGTGCGTCACCCTTTCTTCTATCTTCAATACATTGCCCCCTTTACCTTTATTTGCTGTTTTGTCTGTGTCTCTAACGTTTGGGCATAGGAGTGCTGAGGATTTTGTTCAGTGAGCGAGAGGCTGAGGAGCAAGCTGAACGTGAAAGGCTGCGCAAACAATGGCTCCGTGAGCAGGACCAAATTCGAAGTAAGTCTGCCTACTGTATAATGGTAGTTTCTAATTTCTTTTGAAAAAGGATATAAGGTCGAAAAGCACAGCTTGTGAAATATGCTTGCTTAGGGAAGGAATTAGGTGTAATTGCTTCTTCTACACACTTAATTGCCTCTTAATTCTTGTTTATTCATTAATATATTGTTCCTGGGCTTCAGATGAGCCCCTTCAAATCACATACAGCTATTGGGATGGAACTGGCCATAGACGTGTCATCCAGGTAAGTGAAGGTCATGTGCTTCAACTTACATTTGATTCCTAAGTAAGTTTGTGTTTGCTATATAATATTACATCCTCGTGTCTTTATCATTTTGTAATTCAGGTACGCAAGGGTGACACCATCGGAGAGTTTCTTCGAGCAATCCAACAGCAACTTGCTCCTGAGTTCCGAGAGATTCGAACAACCTCGGTAGAAAATTTGCTTTATGTGAAAGAAGACCTTATCATTCCGCATGTATGAAGAACATATTTGTTTTTAGTTTCAGCAAATCTATGTACATCTTTGTGTTTGTGTGGGCGTGTGCCCATTTCGTTTTTTGATTCATTCATATCTATTATTTATCTGTTTCCGTGTTTACAGCAACACAGCTTCTATGATCTAATTGTGAACAAAGCAAGGGGCAAAAGTGGACCGGTATGTTTATTTTATCTTGAATTTGTTGTGTTTATTTTGTTTCCGAAGTTGTGCATCCAAAATTTTCATTAAACAATACATTCACGTGTATTATATTCCTTTTGAATGAGATCATACATAACTCCCCCACAACCTAATTAACATGCTCTGTTTTTTGGCTACGCTACAAAAAAATTCCTAGTTCTTCCCTTGTAAGCCGTTCTTAAATTGAGAAAAGAGAATAGTAGAACTATATTTTTATTTGAGATATGTTATTTGAATAACCATTTTTTGGACAACTTATAAGACAACCAATGATATACATATAAGACAACCAATGATATACAAAGAATGTACATATCGGCACGAAAACCAAAGCAATAGAGACAGAGAGTAAGAGCACAATGGGAGAGAGATGGAGAGTTGTCCCAAAAGTTGTCACATAATGGTTGTACAAATATCATTTCTCTTTTATTTTCTGCTGTTAAGGTTAATTTCCTTGTACATTACGCACAATTCAAAACTGTTAACACATGAAAAAGAGGTTATCAACTACAGAAATGAGTGAAAGAATAAGAGAGCTGTGACAAATCATATATTAATTACTCTTAAAAAAATCATGTATAAATTAGTGGGAAAAAAAAAAAATCATGTATAAATTAGTGGAAGGTACAATGCAGAGCTGAGATTTGAAGTAGTGCCTATCTTAGTTAATAAACTAATCTTTCTACTTCTAAGGGTTTATGAATTCCAGGAAAGGGCAGAATAGTTGAATGATAATAATTCATTGCAGTAATGAATTAATTCTTCATTGTCTAAATGACTAAATTCAGTTCTTTTGAACAGCTGGTATTCTTTCTCTGATAACCAAAACAATGTTTTAGTGTTAAAGACACTTCTACAAGATGAAGAAGTGTCTTCAGCACTAATTTTTTTGGGTCATAACTCATGGTTTTACTTTTAGTATGTAATCTATATTGCGTTGATGTTGCTGACGGTGTTTATATGGCTGCGGCTAAAACATTGCATTCCATCTACACTGCAGTATGTCAGACATAAAATATCATTCACAGACCATCATAAACTTTGAAGTGTTTGCTGATTATCCTATAATGATTTTCAGTGAATTAACGTTACTATTTGTTCACATGTATGTATATACAGCTTTTTCATTTTGATGTGCATGAAGATGTACGTACAATTGCTGACGCCACTATAGAGAAGGACGAGGTACATTTTCTACCCAGTCATTGCGGTCACTTTTTTGAAATTCAAGTTTGTAAGATAGTGAAAACAAGACAAATTCATGTTTGTCTCTGCGTGTTTTAGTAAACTTTTGAAGTCATTTTGCTATTAATCATCTTAATACGTCATTTGTATCTCTATCAACAGTCTCATGCTGGAAAAGTTGTAGAAAGACACTGGTATGAGAAGAACAAGCATATATTTCCCGCTTCAAGATGGGAGGTACTTAGTTTCTCTCTTCCCCTCTTCTGTTTGCATAGTTCATATGCTGACCTTCATCTTAGTCATAATGTTGTGCATGTATTTGTACAGATTTTTTATCCATAATTATTATGACAATATGCTCAGATTAGATGTAGTGGTAGCTAAATACACAGCTTTTGATTCTGACTACAATTGTTTTCATTGACTATCACAGATTTATGATCCAACAAAGAAATGGGAACGTTATACAATCCATGGGGATTAAACTTTTGCTGCCAAGTAATACAACTTGAATTTGCTGCTTCTGAGTTTCAATCTGATCATCAGCCGAGCTGATTATGCCTCCATTCCCATCTTGACAGTGTTGGTTTAATATAATTAGTAATAGTCATTCCAGTGTTTGGAATGAGTGGTCTTTATTGCTACAATGCATTGTACAATTAGTCAGATTTATTTTTACATCTTTGGAAATCTGACAGACCGAGCATCTAAAATTTTCAGACTTTTTGATGCACTGACAAGGTTAAGGATGCCTGCTGTCAATTTTTTTTTTGTTCTGATTGCGTTGTAGATTTTATCTTATTTCCTCTAAATTATAGATTTTGTTCCATCTTTAGTGTGAGCTTTGATGGTTCATCCTATTCCACCCATTTCTAGAAACAAGCAAAATATTCATTCGAGCAAACAGCAAGGATAAAAGTAAAAAACCGATTTCGTGCGACACTTAAAATTATAGCACAAATGAGTTATAACAGGACTCTTTCAGCTTTTCTAATCTTAATTTGGTTTGTGTTTCGATACTACTGTTGTTTTCTTTCTTCATCTTTGATGCTAGTTGAGTTGGGATTCAGGATTTTGTTTGAAGAGGGATAAACACAAAATTAGTGTGTGTATGTTCAACCATCATTATGTTTTTAAAAATAATCAATTCTCTTTGTTTTTATCTCACTTCTTATATCACTTCAATCAAATGGACTCATTGATTCTTTAAGAAATAGAGCAATGTATATTTCAAGGATAAATTTAAGCACATCCTTAAGAATGAGGGCAAAATAAATTGTGACTAAGGCGGTTTTCGTTTCGTGCTTGGAAAAATTATTTTCAGGAATGTAGATGTTACAAAATAGATTTCTACGTTTAAATAATTAACTCCCATGAATAAAACATTAACATTTATGAAGGAAAAAAAAAAAGAAAAAAGAAAAAACAATCTGAGTAGTAAAATAACTTTCATTTACACACAATTTTATCCTGAAGGAAGTGGGTGGAAATATAAGGTCCCATGTAGATGTGAATTATTAATCAAACACATTTTAAAAAAAATACCCAAGAATAGATGTCCATTATTTCTCTCACAAAAGTTTCAATCGTGAAACAAACGACCTCTAAATTTATTGAAGGGATAAATTATTTTGTGGCTAAACTCACACCTTAAGTGTGGAAAATCAAAAACTCAAGTTGGGAGCTTATAGAGAATTCAAACGAAGTATCCTAATTCTAAAGGAGGAGAGGACCACTGAACAAGGAATCCATCATATGCGAACCTTATTTGGCTAAGAAGCCAGCACATTTGTTAAGCTCGCGAAATACATGAGACCGAGAAGAAAAAACCTTACTTCTATATTTATTGATTTTATGAGATGTACTTTATATACGTTAACGATGATGATATTGATCGATTGATTTTTTTTTTTATTGTTTATGATAACTGTACGGTTCTCAAGGAAAATGAGTTTTGAAATTTGGAATTTGGTCGGAAGGGTAAAAAATTATTGATTGATTGATCGATTATTTGTTGCGAAAAAATAATTGCTGGGCTTATACCAAAAGCCCAATGGACTTAGAAATAGAAACCCGAAAGGCCCAGGTTTACCTCATCAGCTTTATAAAACCCTACATATAAAATCGAAAGGAACACCGTGACAAATTTTGTTCTCCTTTAACCGTAAACCCTAGCTAGCACGGCGAAGCAGCAACAATGGTGAGTTAACAAATCCTTCTGAAACTCGATTTCCTATAGAATCTAACATCGATTTTCCGATTGAAATTTGATTTTGGATTTGGAATTGAATTTTGCAGGCAGACGTTGAGGTAGATGCAGCAGCAGCCGCCGCCGGAGTACCGAAGAAGAGAACATTCAAGAAGTTCAGTTTCAGAGGAGTCGATTTGGATGCACTTCTTGACATGTCCACTGATGAGCTTGTTAAGCTCTTCAGTGCTCGTGCTCGTAGAAGGTTCCAGAGAGGTCTCACTCGTAAGCCCATGGCTCTCATCAAAAAGCTTCGCAAAGCGGTACAATACTTTTTTTATTTCTTTTATTTTATCTGTAAAAAATTAAATATCAAACAACAATTTTCGTGTAGATCAGCATTTTAGGCATGTTCAATTTAGTCCCTTTTATTTGCAAAATACTAACAATTATGTTCCTTTATTTTGTAAAATTGCAATTTGGTACCAAAAATTGACAATGTCATGTCAGTCATTAGTATTTTTGTGATGTTGTCCAAATTTAGTGCCCCCATTTTAATGGTTTCATGTCCTCTTTGATGCAATAATTGCATCTAGAGCATAAGTTAATATTCAAGTCTTTTGTTGATTATTGATTTTGGTGTGTTCGGTCTAAAGATATATTTTGATTGAGGGACTAAATTGTTTGCTGTTTTTAGGGATTAATTTGTTATTTTGAGGGATTAAATTGCTCAAACTTTACAAGATACCAATTTAGTTCCTTTAATTTGTAAAATAGTAATTTAGTCCCTTAAATTGATTTGCCACTACCATTTTCAACGTTATGTGCTTATTCAAGTTAATATGGAAGTCTTATATTGATTTTATTGGATCTTTACTAAAGTAACATTTTGCTTGAAGAACTTAATTAATTTGTTATTCTTTAATTTTAGTGGTTAATCGAATTTTTTAAAATTTCAATGTAGGCCTTTATATTTGCAAAGTACCTTAATTTGAACAATATGAGTCACTTTTTTTTTGCTCTAAATTTAGCACTACCATTTTAAAGGTTTTATATGCATTTAATGCACCAAGAGACTAGTTAAGTTAATATCTAAGCATTTATTGATTTTGATGAATGTTTACTGAATAGAGATATATAGATTCAGGGACTAAATTGATTGGTTGTTTTTTAATTTGAAGGACTACTTTGTGAATTTGAGGGACTTAATTGCTTGACCCTTACTATCTTTTGTACTGGAATGCTGATTCATATTGTTATAATTTTGTGATTTGGTTGTAGAAAAGGGAGGCACCACCTGGTGAGAAGCCAGAACCTGTTAGGACCCATCTTCGTAACATGATCATTGTACCTGAGATGATTGGGAGCATTATTGGAGTGTACAACGGGAAGACCTTTAACCAGGTTGAAATCAAACCTGAGATGATCGGTCATTACCTTGCTGAATTCTCAATTTCATACAAGCCTGTTAAGCATGGTAGACCTGGTATTGGTGCTACTCACTCCTCCAGGTTCATTCCTCTCAAGTGAATTACCTTGTTTGGGAGATCAGACATGTACTTTGCAGTTTATTTTGAAGGAAAAACCCAAGATGATTTTGTTTCTTATGTTATGTTTAGTGCAATTTTATTTTGATTTCATGGTAGTTGTGTAACAATGTTTTTGCCATTGACTTAATTACATAATGACAGAAGTATGCTTTGGTTTGTTTGAGTTTGTTATGTTTTGTTATGTTCTCTTAACTGCTTAATATAAGATGTTCAAGGTTTTATGCAAGATGTCTAAATAGTTATTTAACAAATTTGATGTGTTGAGAGAAACACACATTTGTTAGGTTTGGTAAGCTGTCAGCGGTTTAATAACTACTCCTATTTAACAAATAGTCATTAACTTGGTTCATGTCCATACCCTGTCTAATGTTAGTCATGTTTGGATCATTTTGTGTGAGGCATCTATTGAACTTCTAGTTGGAGAGATTAGATTGTATTGAAAGGAATTGAATAATGAAAGGAAATTGGGGTTAGATTTAAGGGGGTATTGTGTGTGTCTCCCATGTAGCTACTGATAGGAGTTTTCCTTTGGGTTCATGGTTGTTTTTGTTGTTATTACTGTAGTGTGTGTTCTGTTTGTTTTGGTTGCCAAATTGTTTGACGTGTAAGTGGTGTTTTGCTGCCATAGCTTGTATTGTTCTCTGTTATGGAAAGGAAGAAAGAGGGGATGCAATTATGGGTTTATTTACTGGGAAGGAAGAACCGATTTTATTAATTTAAAAGGTTTTTGTTATTTTAATAAAAAATGATTCTAAAAATAAATTATTATTTATAATCCTACCTGGCCATGCCATTTCATCATTTTTTAACCATTAACCAAAAATGAAAAAATGACAACTTTGTGCACATTTTTAAATATAAAGGACTTAAGTGGAGAAAAATAAAAATAAAGATCTAAGTTTAAAAAAAAGAAGATAAATGACTTATGGAGTAATTTTGTTAGTTTAAAACTGGTACCATTTATACCGAGAAAGAAGAAGAGTTGGTGAGTATGATTGGTAAATTTTTAGAAACTTAAATCCTGAAGTTTAAAAACCATTGTACATGTAACCGTAAGAAACTCTGCAGTAGCTTTTTGCTAGCAAAAGAAATCTATGAAGTTTCAGATCTTAAAAGAAACACTCCTCAAATACCTTCTCTCAATATATAATCAAACATTTCGGGCTTCCAAGTTCGTATGACGAATTTCAAACATATGAAAAAAAATTGAGACAATTTTTTGATGAAGAAAAAGTGCATCACTTCAAACAATAATAGGTATCTTGGTCAAATACAGGCAACTACCAACTCAGCAACTCTACTCTTCTAATTTATTCATTTTTCAGCTTCAATCTCGTGAATAAGTATTTTCCATTTCCCTTATGATTTTAATTTTAACTTATTAAACCAAATGGAGGAAATGGCGGTGGAAGTTAGGCACAAAATGGGGAAGAATGGTGGTGGAAGGTAGTGTAAAAAAATCTAATGTTAAAAGTCTATGGTAAAAACCGTATTCTTTAGTTAATCTAATGATCAAAAAGCAATTTGTCCATAGTGGAAAAGTTTATAACTTCCCCATGCTATATGCATGTAGAAATTAATTTCTGAGTAATACATAAATTTTGGTTTACCTAATGCGGTAATTTTTTATTTATTTTTAGATGGTTTTATTCAAGATAATTCCACGGATAAAAATTTGTGCAAGTAAAAAATTGGTCGTTTGTTGATGCATCCACTTAATTTTTTAAGAAAAATATTATTAGTTAGTTGTTGGACTAATTTATTTTTTCTTCTAACTCTTACCAAGGTCTTGAGTTCGAATCTAGTATTGGACATGCAATAACGTTAAAACTCTTAGAAGAACTTACTATTCATTTAGGTCACACGATACTCGAGAGATTAGTCTTCACAAAGAAACCCAACTTAAAAAATATATTTGAGCTACCCAACTTTCATTCTACTAATTTGCATCCTCGGTAACATGGTGTATTTGCAAATTCATTTCGATAGTCACTCAACTCAAGAGATTTTAGACGCCACTGTTAATCACTACTTAACCATGCAATTGACTAGAATATTGAACTTGCACCTTCACTTCACCAAATCAATAATATCATGCTTCGTGTTAAATATAAGCCGATATTAACTTATATTTTATTTTTCAATAGTGATTTGTTTGAAGGAATTTTCATGAAGACAGTTTAAATAATATGAGTTTCTGATCTATGATATTAATAATTAGACTTGATGTGTAGACTTAAAAAAGCCCACTTATCGAATTTCATTTTCTCTGAAAATATAACTTTGATATGCATCACTCTCCTAATTTATTCATGATATTAGTCATTAATCCTCGTTTAATGTGAGAAGTTTCAACACTTTTGGTCACAAACCGATGATTTCAATTGAGACTGAACAAATAAGTTCATTTGAGACTAAACAAATCTCATTCCACAATTAATCCCTCCACATTCCACACCAAAAATAAGATTCTGAAAAAGAAAAAAAAAATGTATCTCCCTCACACCCTTACCATCGTTTTTACCATCCCTTACCATCCTTGAACACATTACGACTTCAACCTTCTCACTAGTGCCATGGTGGAAAATAAAGAGTAATATCGCATAAATAAATGATATTTGTACAACAAGTTTATGACTTAATGATAAAACGACTATTGGATCGGACAAGGGGTTTATATATGCTCTGAGCATTGTATTTGATGCATCACAACGTCTGCAACTGCATATGAACATCTTATTGAGCCTTAATCATTAATTAGGGACACATTAATTCCACTAGTCAACAATAATTGTAACACTCTTTCAAACGAAATATAATTTTCTTTTGAATAAAAAAATAATAATTGTAATACTTTTTTTTTATCATTATTTACATGTAGCTTACATGTATAAAAAATATTAATTTAATTATTCCCCACACCTAAAAATAAATAAAACCTCTTATAATGTTTGTTAGGTTTGCTTTTCTTACTACACCATAGCTTCCATCAAACCCCTCCTTGCCGCCATGAATCGTTTCTTCTCAAGGTCCTCCATACCACGCCTTCTCTACTCCACCGTACGCTCCTCCTCCTCCTCTCTTTATCCATCTTCCTCCGTTCTCGCCACCCCTCTCCACCTCCGTCACTTCTCCAACAAGTCAGCGGAGCAGCTGCGCCATGTATGGATTTCTCTGTTTAGGGTAAACATATATTCATGAAAATAATAACAAGTAATGACTCTCAATAATGATTTTGTTTTTTGTTTTCATGAAGACAGATTATAAAATCAAGTTTTTGTTTGATGATCTTAAGATAATTATAATTAGACTTGATGTGTACACTTAAAGAAAACCACATGAAATTTGATTGTCTCTGGTGAAAAATAACTTTGATATGCATCACTCTTCTTTTAATGTGAGAGGTTTCAACATTTATTTCGTCACAACCGATGATTTGAACATACTACACAAATAAGGTCCTTCAAGATCAAACGAATCTCAACCCACAATTAATCCTTCAACACCAAAAATAAGATTCTACGAAAAATAAGATTTTGGACGCCACTGTTAATCACTGCTTAACCATGGTACTTCTAGATTATTGAACTTGCACCTTCACTTCACCAAATCAATAATATCATGCTTCGTGTTAAATACCATGGTCATTTGAGACTAGAAAATTGTTCTTTACACTTAAAAAAATGTTCTCCCAAACCTGAAAATTACCTAAAGACCTAAGGTAGTTTCTGCTTACTGCTAATAATTATTCATGTATTTGATCTCCCCTTGAGATAAATTATATGTAACTTTAGTCTGCTTAATGTTGGTGTGTAGTGCCGTTGTCTCTTGTATTGCTGTTGCAGTTTGAGGATATTAGCAATGCAAATATTCAATGATTTGGAGGATATTCCAACATCTCCCGTTAAGGAATGGAAAAGGACCAATCCTAGAAGGTAGGTTTGTGTTACTTCTTTGTCTTGCTTTATTTTTCTCAACATCAATTATTCTAATTATTCACTTCATCACTTGTTGCATTGCAGTTGAATCTTTTCTACAAAAGTTGTCCATAATATTAAAGGGGATTTCCCGTCTTTTCTCCAAAGATATTCCCTCTTTTAAATCTCCTATTGAATGATTTATTTTGACTTATTCTTAGGCATGTTGCTTCACACGCAAGGTACTATTTTATTAGTACCATGGACAAAATAAAAGATACATTATCTTGACAGTACCTTGCCATGAACTTCATATTTGATAGTTCTGTAGTAGAATAGAAAATGACAATCATAGAGCACGTTTTATATTGGCATCAATTTTCATCAGCCTGTCAAGCAAACTAACCATATACCAAAGAATTCTAAAAGCATAAGCTTATGCAATTCACAATTTTTAAATGAGAAATCAAAACTTTCGCATAATTAATCTCAATCGCTAAATATTAAGAATTTCAGTAACAAGAATTTCAAACTGAAACAGCAAGACAAGAGATAACGACACTACACACCAACATTAAGCAGACTAAAGTTACATATAATTATCTCAAGGGGAGTATTTAGGTAACTGTCGCTACCAAACGGCGGTTAACAATTGTTGGGATATTTAGGTAATTTTCACCTCCACTGTCCACACCAAAAATAAGATTCTAAGAATTTTTTTTTTTTATCTCCGTCACCATTGGTTTTACCATCCCCAAATACACTACGACTTCAACCTTTTCACTAGTGCCATGGTGGAAAATAAAGAGTAATATTGTATAAAAAATGGTATTTATACCATTCTATGATTTAATGGTCGAACGATCATTGGATCATACCGAAGGCTTATATATGCTCTGAGCATGGTATTCGATACATCACAGTTTTTCATCAATGCATGAAGTCTGCAACTGCATATGATACACTCCAGTAGTCAATTAATCAAGGACACATTAACTCCAGTCATCAATAATAATTGTAACACTTTCAAAATAAATAAATATATAAATGTAATACTTTTTTTTTTTTTTTTTTATCTTTATTTACATGTAGGTTAGATAGTAAAGTCTTGCATAGGCACAAGTGCACAACCCCAAATAAAATTTATTTGGACACACATACGTGATTGATAAAATTTAAAAGAGAAATGATATCAAGTGATTGTGACTAAATTTTTTATTTTTTATTTTAAATTTTATGATTCATGTGTGTACCTAAATACTTTTAATTTGAGATTGTGTCCAACTAAGTATTTCTAGTAGGTTACATGCAGAAAAAAATTATTCCCCACGAAACCTAAAAATAAATAAAACCTCTTATAATGTTTGTTAGGTTAGGTTTGTTTTTCCCGTTGATCAAGGTCTCTTCCATCAAACCCCTCCTTGTCCTTGCCTCCGCCATGAATCGTTTCTTAAGGTCCTCCTTGCCACGCCTTCTCTACTCCACCGTATGCTCCTCTCTTTATCCATCTTCCTCCGTTCTCTCCACCCCTCCCCCCCTCCGTCACTTCTCCAACAAATCACAGGAGCATCTGCGCAATGTCTGGCTTTCTGGACTCAGAGACCCTTACATTACAATGGTTGGAGACTGGGAAACAGTATTACTACGCCACCATGACTACGATCCATACTACATGTTGTATACGTGAGTAACAACAGAGATCCCGAAGTCACTTCCTATAAAAACATTACCGTATTTGAACATACCGAAGTCACTTCCTATAAAAACATTACCGTATTTGATGTTGACTCCATTGTCGATGCTGAAATAACTTTGCATATTTTCGACAGTGCAATTCTTGTTCTTTCTTGTCTTTATGGTGTTAAAATTGAATCCATTGCCATTTTTCAACAAATGACAAGATTTCAATTTCCAATGTTTATATTTATTGACGATATTGAGCTGGAAGGAGCAGATCCATGGAACTTTTTTGAACAAGTAAAATCTAAGCTTAATCATCGCTGTGCTGCAATTCAAGTTCCAATACGAAGCATTGACGATTGTTATATTGGATTTGTTGATCTCGTCAAGTTAAAGGCCTCCTATTTTCCCTCTAAAAAGTCTTCCAAATCTGGATTTTTTGATCGTGTTGCCAACAAGTTAAAAGGTTCTCAAACACCTGATTACGACGATGTAGAAGTAGAAGAAGTAGCCAAAGATATGCAAGCCTTTGTGTTGAAAAAAAGACGTGAACTCATTGAAATTGTATCAGAGGTTGATGATAAACTTTCTGAAGATTTTCATGGTGGCAGCCAAATTTCAGAGTCTGTTCTCGATGATGCAATTCGAAGGGCAACCATAGCACGGAAATTTGTACCAATTTTCATGGGTACTTTCAGTGATGAGAGATACGAGGGGTTAGAACTACTTAGGGAGGGTGTAATTAGGTATTTGCCAAGTCCAATCAATGTTAGTAATTATGCTCTTGATCTAAATAAGAATGGTGAGAAAATTGAATTGTCTGGAAGTATTGATGCGCCATTTGTTGCAAAGGCTTTCACAAATAAGCATAACAATAGTAACTTATTAACTTATCTAAGAATCTATCAGGGTGTTATTAAGATGGGTGATTTTATTACAAATGTTAACACTGGTGAGAAGATTCAGATTTGTTCCTTGTGTAAGAGACATGATGATGAGGTTGAGTATGTTGATGAAGCTCATGCTGGAGAAATTGTTATGTTGTTCTATGCTCTTCTTAAATCTGGAGATACTTTTACTGATGGGTCTGTTAGATATACAATGACTTCTGCAGATGTTCCTACTGATGGGTCCCTCCATACCACGCCTTCTCTACTCCACCGTACGCTCCTCCGCCTCCTCTCCTTCTCCGCCTTCCTTCGTTCTCCCTCTCCACCTCCGTCATTTCTCCAACAAGTCAGTGGAGCATCTGCGCCACGTCTGGATTTCTGGATACAACTACGAGACGATGCAGACAGACGGAAATAGTATTAAGATGTTAATGATGTCCGGACGAAAACGACACACGTTTGAGTTACGTTTAGGACGAGATATAAACAGCCATACCCAAACATATGTCACTTCCTATAAAAACATAACCCTATTTGACATATCTTGTGGTGATACTTTTTTTGAGAAGATATCTTCTGATCTTGTTGATTTCAATGTTGATGTTCAATTAGCTTCATGTATTTTTGACAGTGCAATTCTTCTCTCTTGTCAAGATGGTGTTAAAACCGAATCCATTACTATAGATCAACAAATGACAAGATTTCAACTTCCAAGGCTTATATTTATCGACGATCTTGATCAGGAAGGAGCAGATCCATGGAACGTTGTAGACCAAGTAAAATCTAAGCTTAATCATCGTTGTGCTGCAATTCAAGTTCCAATATGAAGCATTGATGATTGTTATATTGGATTTGTTGATCTTGTCAAGTTAGAGGCATACTTTTTTAGCTCTAAACCGTCTGATGGACTTTTTGATCTTGTCAGCAAGATAAAGGGCTACTTTTTTTGCTCAGAAACGTCTGATTATGACGATCTACATGAAGATATGAAAGCCTTTGTGTTGAAAAAAAGACGCGAACTCATTGAAATTGTATCAGAGGTTGATGATAAACTTTCTGAAGCTCTTCGTGGTGGCAGCCAAATTCCAGAGTCTTATCTCGATGATGCAATTCATAGGGCAACTATAGCAAGGAAATTTGTGCCAATTATCATCAGTGATGAGAGATATGAAGGGTTACAACTATTTAAGGAGGGTGTAATTAGGTATTTGCCAAGTCCAATCGATGTTAGTAATTATGCTCTTGATCAAAATAGGAAGGGTGAGAAAATTGAATTGTCTGGAAGTATTGATGCACCATTTGTTGCAAAGGCTTTCGCAAATTGGCATAGGACGTATTTAAAATTAACTTATCTAAGAATCTATCAGGGTGTTATTAAGAAGGGTGACTTTATTACAAATGTTAACACTGGTGAGAAGATTCTGATTCCTCGTTTGGGTAAGAGACATGACGATCTGATTGAGGATCTTGATGAAGCTCATGCTGGAGAAATTGTTTTTGTGTTTGATGCTCATCTTGAATCTGGAGATACTTTTACCGATGGGTCTGTTAGATATACAATGACTTCTGCCGATGTTCCTGCTTATTCGGTCTCAAAAGATTCTGGAGAGAAATTTTCAAATGGTGTGAATTGATTCATTCCTGAGAAATGATCCTACTTACCCAGTTTGTTTGGCTTGTTAGCTTTGCTATGTTTTGTTGCTTATTTATAACTTATTTTTTATGGTGAATTAATTTGTTGCTTAATTATTGATCTCTGATTAGTTGACTGTAGTTACTCATTTTTTTTATTGTGTTCTGCATTTAACACTTGATCCTATCTCTGCTGTCAAGATTATCTATGTGATTCTTAAGTTTAACATTTAGTGCAAATGTCATATTAAGACTTGATCCTCCACACTGATAAAAAAAAGCAAAACAGGATTTTAAGATAACTTACAGAGGCAAAATAACATAGTTATTTTTTGTTAATAATTCTGATTATTGCTTATATTTCTCTCAACTTGATTTGTAACCATTCATTGTTTTCAGAATTGGGTCATTTTTGTTTTTATCTGAAATAGAACCATGAGCTGCACTTTTATCATAATATCTGCAATGACTTAATTAGGCAGTGTCCGCATCATGCTTTGGATTGTTCGAGTTTATTATGTTTTGTATTGTTCTCTTAACGGCTTAACGCTGAAGATTTTGCTGGGTTTGGGAATTTGTCATTGGTTGGATCCTTAATAAACCCTGGCTCATGCCCATACTCACTTTAATGTTTGTAATATTTGGATCATTCTGTGAGGCATCTATTGAACTTGTAGTTGGAATCATAACATGAACCTAACTTCGCACTTCAAATAACTTTATTATCTTCATGTAGGTTATTTTACTCATGCTTCGGGTATTTTTGGAAAACTGTTGCATCAGCTTTGTTTCATATGATATCAATGCTTAATGGTGGGAAGGTTGCTTTTGACGAAAACTCATGAACACCGAGTCTATGTGAACCACGATGTCGGTTATAGTCTTAACCATTTTTCTCTTGAATTCTTTAATAAAACAAATTCAAAGAAACACGGTCTGACTTGGTACAGTCAATAACAACCATCAATTGGATCAATTACTAGTCTCACTTCCTTCTCTTTGCTTGTCATTCTGCGTAAAGTATAACAATACTCGATATTTTGCATCCCACTTGATTAGATTAGATTTTAGATGTGAAGAAGAGATTGGCCATGGAAACCTTGTACTTATGAAGGTGAAAATATTGAAAAAGATCAACATGCAAAAATGCTGATTCATATTGTTATAATTTTGTGAATTGACTATAGAAAAGAGAGGCACCACCTTGTGAGAAGCCAGAACCTGTTAGGATCCATCTTCGTAACATGATCATTGTACCTGAGATGATTGGGAGCATTATTGGAGTGTATAATGGGAAGACCTTTAACCAGGTTGAAATCAAACCTGAGATGATTGGTCATTACCTTGCCGAATTCTCGATTTCATACAAGCCTGTTAAGAATGGTAGACCTGGTATTGGTACTACTTACTCCTCCAGGTTCATTGCTCTCAAGTGAATTACCCTGTTAAGCATGGAGATCTGTTTAAGACATCTTGCCTCCACTTATACTATTTTGCGTTGTATTTGCAAATTCATTTCGATCGTCACTCGACAGATTTTAATGCCATAGTTAATCACTACTTAACCATTGTACATGACTAGATTATTGAAGTATTTAACTTTAACCTTCACTTCACCAAATCAATAATATCATGCTGCGCTGCATCGTGTTAAATATAAGCTGACTTTAACCTTGAAGTATCTCCCTCCCTCACACCCTCTCACCATTGATTTTACAATCCCCAAACACACTACAACTTCAACCTTCTCACTAGTACCATAGTAGAAAATAAAGAGTAATATTGTATATTGGATTGAAGAAATAAATAGACTCACATTTTTTTTATCCCAAAGAGAAAAGATGGGGTCGAACCCAAAGAAAAAAAAAGGTCAAGAGAGTTGTGAATTCTTTTTTTATTTTATTTTATTTTATAGACTCACATATTTAGTGTAAAGAAGGGGAGGAATTCAGGGTGCGAACTCGGTCCATTGCATACCAACGTTCTTGTAACTATTAGTTGAGTTTTGCTTCATTAGTTTTTGATTCAGGTTCATTGCAACTATTTCAAATTTTTTGGCTCAAATACAATTTTGGTTCTTTATTTTCACATGTTCACAAAATCAGTTCCCCTATTTTAAAATAACTCAGTTGTGGTTTTACTCTTATTTTGACTCAGTTGTGATTTGGTGTGTTATAAATGACATAGCATAAATTGTGATTTGTTCATTTTGTAATTTAATCAATAACATGTGAATATTTAATTCATCCTGATGATCCTAGATATCTTATGATATGTCACATCAGTTATAACACACACGATCACCATTTTTGAGTCCAAAATTTGAGGAAGAGATCAAAACTAAGTGAAATCATAGAACCAGAGCAGCGGCATGACAATCGCAGAAGATGGAGGGATATGTAAGGCAGACTCTCTTCAGTCTTCTCTTTTGATTTGTTCAAGTGATTGAAACTATGAAATGAACAATTTTTTTTTTTGGCAATTTTTACTTTTCTGAAGATGTGAGGAATACTTAATTTTCTTCAAAATGTTTTGTTGTCACTTATCTTAAGAAGACTAACAGGTAGTTTTAAGGATGAAAGATGTAGGAAATCTAAAAGGAATAACAATGAATTTAGCAATTATATCTTGCAAAAGCTTTCAACCCTCTGCAATTTTTGGATTAGAAATGAATATGGAGGAGGCAAAATCGGTGCTAAAATCCACTGCAATTTTGTTTTATGCGCAGCCTCAAGGCGAAGAGAGAAAATAGTCTTGAATAAATGTTTTTGCAAGTGGAGTGATACAATCTACAAAGAAATAAAGTACATTGAGCAATAGTACAATATTTGAATGTTTTTTATTTCTTTACCTGGTGTTGTTGATAGTTTTTAGCATTGTGATTCAAGATGATTGTTTATATTTATATTTCATATTTTTCATTTCAAACTTTCATTGTTTCATTTGCATCATAAGTTCTTCACTGGGTAAAGATATGTGTGTGCACTTCAAGTTTATAATGCGACTTTCGTCAACTTTTCCTTATGCACTTCGACAATAGTCTCGCATTGATAGATTATGTAACCATGTTTATGAAGTACAGTTCATGTTTTCCTACTAAGCTGAGGTCTGTTGCTTCTTCTCGCAATTCGACATCTTATGGAGGAAAAAAAATACCCCTCTCAGAAATCGACCAGTTCAAGTTCAAGTTCAAGTCCAAGTATCATAATCTTGCACAAAATATAAACTTAATAGATTGACTTTTGATTGCCATGCTTTGATGTTATAGGTTTCCTATAGCTGAACATCTGAGAAATGTTACTTTTGTATAACCGCATTGCAACAACACTTTTTGACAACTATTTTTTTCATTCACACATTATGTTTTTATGATCCCTCTTCCTTTTTCACTTTATTATTTTTTGACCAATAAAAATAGAAAAAAAAGTTGTCATAAAGATTGTTTCAAATGATTATTCAAATATCATTACTTTTTTTTTCTTTCAAATTGGCTATGTTTATGTACGGAGTCATTGCTTTGGAGCTGGGAATTTCATTTAGAATCACTCACCCAAGTTATATCGAGAATGAAGAGTTAGTGAGCATAAGTATTAGACCTTGTCTGCTTTTTAATTTTAGAAAAAATATGTTTTTAGAACTGGTGCTATTTATACCGAGAATGAAGAGTTAGTGAGTAGTATGACGTGATTTGTATATTTTTGGAAACTTAAATCTTTAAATTAAAAACCATTGTACTTGTAACCGTAAGATCCCTCCCATGTCCGACGTGAAGGGAAGCACTTCATGCCTTTGCCCCAATAATCACTTGCCACGTGTCTCTGCCTATTTAAAAAATAAAAATAATAGAAACTGTTGTTGTTTAGAACAGAGAAGACAGAAAGCTTCACGTAACACTTCTCCCTCAGTTTCTCCATTCCCAATTCATCTTGGATGTTTGACAGAGATTATGATTAAACAGGTACTATCCTAGCAGTCCCTGCCAGTGCCACCTCAATAGCCTCGCCACCATCATCTTCATTCTCACCACTCATCTCTTCTAATACCAATACCAGTTGGGTAAAACCATGACCAATCTTAGTTGGATCACAATTTGAATGCAATGAACAAGCAGATTATGCCTCATAGAATGCAATGAAAGCTTCATTGCTCTGTTCCAAATTGTCACTATATTTTTTTTTCTCTTCACAGAAAAAGAGAAAGGCATAGGAACACAAACATATATCAATTGCATATATCAGGCAATACAAGTCACACTTCTCAGCTTTGATGCCAAACCTGTTTCCAATTTTCACTACTATTTTTTAGAGAACAATATTGTCACTAATGTTTTTCACACAAACAATTCCAACCCTCAATCAAATCCAAAGTTGATTCCACTTTACAACAAAATTCATCAAATTTGAAAAGATATAGAAGACAGGAGGAGGTGAATTGCTGGTGGCGGCGTCAGAGAGATGCGATGGCGGTGCAGCGGAGGGCGGAGCCGGAGAGAGGCGACAACGTCGAAGAGAGACAACGGCGGTGCACTTGTTGATGGTGGGTGGTGGTTTATCTGAAGATAGACTCACATCTTTTTTTTTTTAACCCAAAGATAAAAGATGGCGTCGAACCCAAAGAAAAAAATGATCAAGAGAGTGATGAATTCTTTTTATTTTTAGACTCACATATTTAGTGTGAAGAAGGGGAGGAATTCGGGGTGCAAACTCCATCTTTTGCATATTAACGTTCTTGTAACTACCGGTTGAGTTTTACTCCCTCTCTCCTAAATTATAAGAAGAAAAAAAAATCATTTTTTTTATCCCAAATTATAAGTAAAAGAGATCAACTTTTATTATATTTAATTATGTTTTTTCAAAAAATTATTTTTTCTAAAGGAAAATTAAAAGCAAAGTGCATTCAATTCAATTTGCTCTCTTTTTCATTTTCTCTATAATCAATTACCAATGAATTTTTTTTTACATCTTCCTATAAAACTTATTTCAAAGATAACACAAAAAACTATGTTATAAACTACTATGTTTTAGTTTTCTTAATAAGTGTGATTATTTTTTTTTGCTTATAATATGGGACGAAGGGAGTACTTAATTAGTTTTGATTCAGGTTCATCGCAACTATTTCAAATTTTTTGGCTCAATTACAATTAGTTCCCCTATTTTAAAATAACTCAATTTTGGTTTTCCTCTTATTTTGGCTTAAAAGTGGTGATTTGATGTGTTATAAATGACATAGCATAAATTGTGATTTGTTCATTTTGTAATTTAATTAATAACATGTAAATATATAATTCAACCTGATGATTCTACATCATCATATCATATGTCACATCAGTCAGAACACACACCGTCAACATTTTTGAGTCGAAAAATTGAAGAAGAGATCAAAACTAAGTGATTTTGAAATGGAGGAAACCAATTTCATGAACTGATAGAGGAATCAAAACTATAATTAACCTTTACTTTTTCTTCAATTAAGCTAAATCAAAGATTTTATTTTTGAGAAAAAACCAAATCAAAGATAATAATTGCAAACAATTGATATTGGCCCTTTTTCCCTTCATATTTTAATATTATTAATTAGACATAATTAATCATTTTTTGAAGACGCTAAATACGAAATGTATTAAACACAACAATCAAAACATAAGAAGAGCTAACCAATTGATTGAACTCGAGTAGTTAATGAGTTCAACTAATAACTCTCAATCGTCCGTTAATAACAATTGAAAACATTGAGATGTCTGCATGCTAATGAGGAGTGGCGGTGGAAGATGTGTGGGGCACTAGAAAGACGATTGGGGTAAAATTAATGGTGATAAGTCGAATATGTTTAATGTGTTGTCTCGGGTAGGGAGAAAAAATAGAGAAGGTGGGGGTAGTTTGGAGGTGGGGGTGAGTAGGGAAGGAGAGAGTGATGGAAGGGTCTGATGGGGGACGATGAGGGTGTGGGTGAGGCATGGGGAGGGTGGAGTTTGCAATGGAGATCATATCTTGGAATGTGAGGGGTTAGGGGGTTTCGAGAGGAGGAGGGAGGTTCGTAAGTTGGTTATAGATAAGAGGTCTTCGATTTTGTGTCTTTAAGAAACTAAGCTTTTTTATTCTAATGTTTAAGTATGTAATTCAATTTGGGGTACAATGTCATATGAGTTTTCTTTTCGGTCTTCAGTGGGAGCTTCAGATGGTTTGGTTATTATTTGGGATAACATGGAGGTTGAGGTTTAGTCCTCCTTTTCTTTTGAACATGTGTTAGTGATTAATGAGAGATTCCTTCATACCAATGGGGAGTTTTTTCTTTTCAATATTTATGCTCCTTGTGATGTTGCGGATCAACAGTTATTATAGGATAGCTTAACAGTCAAATTAGGTAATTGTGCGGGGAAGAATTTTTGTGTCAGCGATGATTTCAATGCGGTGTGTGGGATGGAGGAGCGAAGAAGTGTAGGGGCAATTCCTCGTTTATTGGGGAGTGGTGCGTTTAATCAGTTTATTGAGAAACTATATATGAAGGAATTGCTCATCTTATATGAAGGAATTTGATGTGAGAAACTATATAGTTCATTTGGTAGAATACAACATGTGTTCTCTCTATTCTTTCGAGTTTTCGAAGACACCGACAAATTGTTACACTATGTATAAGACATTTCAATGCAACATTTTCAGTAAATTTTCATAAATTTAATTTAAATTCCACATCATGATGATACAATATCCTTAGGGAGAATATAATGCAATGCTTCTTTAATTGACCAATTTGAACAAAGATGAATTTAAACAATAAATTATCATTTGTCGTCCTTTATTATTTTGGAATTGATTTTGATTTTGTGTATTTTTTTAGTTAGGGTTTATTTTGAAAATGATTGACTAAATGAATTGATCTTTCTAAGATACACGAATGAATTACGTAGGGTGTATCAGTTCAGTTTCGTTCGATTTTTTTGCTGTTTTTCAAAAAAGAAACTGAACCAAACTAGTCGGGTTGGTTTATCCGTTTGTTTAAAAATACAATTTAAAAAATCCATATTTTCATAAATTTGTATTTCTGCATACAACGTACTCAAATATTTCATGGAACTTGTTTTCCACACTCTCTTTTTTTCAAACAACTTTGTATAACTAACATGAAAAAACTAACCAAAAGATGTACAATCCCAGCGGCGATGAGAAATGATGGGTTAGGTGTGACAGACAGCTAATGTTATGTTTTAGTAGAAATGAAATAGAGTATGAGTGAATAGATGAAATGATAATAGGAAAAAGTGAATGAATTTATGAGTATTTTATGTTGGGGTTTAATTTTGAGCTTAATCATAAATGTGTGAGGAAGGATAATATTACTAAAATGGGAAGTGAGGTTAGCATCTGCTCAGTTCATCGATCTTTGGATCTCACAATTAAAAACCGAGAACCAAACCAAATCAGATCGATTTAGGTTGGTTGGTTCGGTTCGGTTTTGAACCAACCAAACAAGATCGGATACTTTTTCGTTTTGGTTCGTTTTGGATTTTCGGTTTCGTCCGAAGCACTTACGCCTATAATTACGTGAATGGATGTGGTTAAGGATTGGAAATGAAAAAAAATGCAAATTTAGATATTTAAAAAAGGACGATTCTTACAGAATTGTTACCCGGAATCAGGGGCAATCAACTACCGCTTAGAGATAATAACGTAATTTTCAGGTGTAAATGAGCAATTTTAAAAGTGGGAAGAGTAGATTCCAAACCAAATACTTGGAAGCCGCCAACTCATTCAACGAATTTCCTTCCAAACCAAATCACATTTTCCTTTTCCAATTGATAGGGTTTTAGCCTTTTAGGGTTTAAGCTCCATTCGCCATTCTTACTGCACTGCAGCTTCCATCAAATCCCTCCTGGCTGCCGCTTCCTCTCTTTATCCATCTTCCTCCGTTCTTGCCACCCCTCTCCACCTCCGTCACTTCTCCAACAAGTCGGTGGAGCAACTGCGCCACGTCTGGATTTCTGGACTCTACGACCCTCACCTTACAATGTGGGAAGACTGGGAAATACTACGATCCAAACAAAGTCGATACAAACTGCACGTAAATCCGGACTACATCGACCCACGTGTTGTATGCGAAAGAGACAACATCGAAGTCACTTCCAATAAAAACATAACCGTTTTTGATGTTGATTCCATGGTTGATGCTGATATAGCTTTGCATATTTTCGACAGTGCAATTCTTGTTCTTTCTTGTCGAGATTGTGTCAAAAAAGAATCCATTGCTATTGATCAACAAATGACAAGATTTCTATTTCCAAGGCTTATATTTATCCACAATCTTGATCGGGCAGGAGCAGATCAAATAAAATCTAAGCTTAATCATCATTGTGCTGCAATTCAAGTTCCAATACGCATTGACGATGGGTGTATTGGATTTGTTGATCTTGTCAAGTTGAAGGCCTACTATTTTCGCCTTAAAATGTTTGTTAGACTTTTTGATCTTGTCAACAAGTTAAAGGCCTACTTTTTTCGCTCTGAAACACCTGATTATAAGGATGTAAAAGTAGGAGAAGTACCCGAAGGTATGCAAGCCTTTGTGTTGAAGAAAAGAAGCAAACTCATTGAAATTGTATCAGAGGTTGATGATAAACTTTCTGAAGCTTTTCATGGTGGCAGCCAAATTTCAGAGTCTGTTCTCGATGATGCAATTCGTAGGGCAACTATATCAATGAAATTTGTACCAATTTTCATGGGTGTTATCAGTGATGAGAGATTTGAGGGGTTAGAACTACTTATGGAGGGTGTAATTAGGTATTTGCCGAGTCCAATCGATGTTAGTAATTATTCTCTTGATCAAAATAAGAATGGTGAGAAAGTTGAATTGTCTGGAAGTATTGATGCGCCATTTGTTGCAAAGGTTTTCACAAATGTGCATAGGAAGGATGAATTGGTAACTTATCTAAGAATCTATCAGGGTGGTTTTATTAAGAAGGGTGTTTAAGAGACATGATAGAAAGATGGAGGAAGTTGATGAAGCTCATGCCGGACAGATTATTATTGTGTTAGATGCTATTCTTAAATCTGGAGATACTTTCACTGATGGGTCTGTTAGATATACAATGATTTCTGCAGATGTTCCTGATTATTCTGTCTCATAAGATTATGGAGAGAAATTTTCAAATGGTGTGAATGGATTCATTCCAAAGAAATGATCCTACTTACTCAGTTGGTTTGGCTTGTTAGCTTTGCCATGGTTTGTTGCTTATTTATATATTAATATTAATATTATGCATAACCATTGGATTGGATATATAGTTTATTTTTTCCGGGGCATTTTTTGCTTAATTATTGATCTCAAATTATTTAGTAGTTACTAAATTTTTTATTGTGTTCTGCATTTAACACGTGATCCTATCTCTGCTGTCAAGATTATCTATGTGATTCATAAGTTTAACATTTAGTGCAAATCGGTCAATTAAAGAACATGAATGAAAAGTGATTTACAAAATACACACCGAAGTTCTTATATACAACAAGTTCTGTGAGTAGTAACAGAATGAAACAACTAACTTCTGTGAGTAACAAACTCAACCTAACTTGCTGACATGGCCAACTAATCTAACAGATTTAATCTAACTTAACAAACCAGTTTAGTGTAATACTCCCTCTAAAAGTGTGGGCGAAAGATATCAATGAGATTGAGATCCTACTTGCGAGAAACTCTTCCTTGGCTCCAGGCCCAACACCTCATATTTAAACATACTCACATAAAATAAAAATATTAAAATAAAATTAATTTAGTCACATCAATTAATATCATTTAATTTCATTCTCTTTTAATTTCTTTCATTTTATGTGAGTGTGCCCAATTTTTTTTGATTTGGAGTTGTGACCATAGAAGACTTTCTCCCTACTTGCATATGAGCTGTTGGAATTAAAGCTACGACTAAGCTTTTGTAACTGGATCTGCAAGTTGAATAGTAGTCTTGACATGAAGCTAAACATGTGTCTACTGGCCTCTTGAACTCATAAACGAATCAAAGTTTTTTTTTTTGTTTTTTTGCAGAAAGGTTAAATCAAGATAATAATCATAAATAAGAGAGCATGAGCATGAACACTCTTTTTCAACGCTTTCTAATATTTACTGTTTTACCAAGTGAAATTCATACGGATCCATCATTTTATGTGGGATTCTAAAATAAAAGATACACATTGATTTCATTCAATAAAAGAGCAGTGGGAAGAGTACTCAAAGTTCAATCTGGAGAGGCGAAGGTAAGAATACTCATGATCAACCTTAGAGGTGGAGTTGCAAGGTGAAAGTCATAGTGTTTGTATGCATTTGGAAGTTGACGCGGAGAAAGCTTGGCTTGAGGTGGAGTTGATGACACCGAAACGGTACGACTATGGAGGCCTTGGGTGCTATGCTCTAGTTGTGATCAAGGGAATTCTTCAAGAGGATGGAAGACATTCTTGGGTTTGAAGAATGTATGCCATGACTTGTGAGATTACCTAAAAGACCAAGGGTGATTGGATGCAAGAAAATCTTCAAGACGGGAGACGTTTGGTGGTTGAAGAGGGTTTGGTGTAGACTTGTGGAACTACCTAAATCCTAGTGTAGTTGGATGCAAGGATCTTCAAGAGGGCAGAAGGCATTCCAAGGGTTGAAAAGGTACAAGGGTGGAAAGCTTGTGAAGCTACATGGTGTAGTTGGATGCAAGGGAAAAGTGAATATGAGAATGGTGGTTGATTATTAAATTGACATCACCATCAATTTATAGTAAAGGAGAATAAATGTTGAGAATTGACTCAAAATTGATGATTGGAATCCAACAAAATTCGTGGCACGATTTGGTGAAATCGGGATACAATTTTGAGTTAGTTTTGGGAGTTTTGTTTCGACAAACATCAGGGCACAATAAACAGAGGGGCACGATTTTTGTGGATAACGTTAGGATTGTACTGCGTACTAACGTGAAATCGTGGCACAATTGGGTAAAACCGGGGCATGATTTTGAAAGGACATATGCACTATTTAAGGTTTCATTCTTCATGTTTTGAGTAGGCTTTAAGAGAAAGAAACTTGGGAAATCAAAGGAGGTAATTTTTGGGTTGAGTGTCTTTGGTGAGGTTCTCTTGGGTGAGTGAAATCATTGAGTCTCCTCTTGTTGATGAGAAGAGATTGGGAAAATGGTAAAAATTAGGTTTTGTTATTGGAGAGATTGTTAAAGCTAATTTTTGTCACCTTTTTGTATGTAAAGAACTCATTGATAGCAGATTGAAGAGATCAAGTTCTACCCCAGAGTAGGTAATTGTGGGTCCGAACTGAGTAAACATTTTATGTTGTGTTTGTTTCTCTTATGTCTTTATCTTTTGTTTGTGGTTTTGTGCTTCACACTTGATTCCTGGATTAAATCTAGGTTTGTTATTGTTGTTGTTGCTTGAGATTACTCTGTGATTGGTTCAGGGGCGGTTTCACCGCCCGGCAACCCCGGGCTCAATCGATAATTTTTGCACATTAGATCCAACCCAAAAGCTCATTAACGCACTTACAAAAAGAGAATTTTGGGCAAAACCTGAAAATTCTCACACGCAAATAGGCTCGAAAAAGACATTTACCTCCTAATTTTATTTAGCACACTATTGACAGCTTCATCTCTCTTATTTTAACGGGTTAATTGTTCAAATTGACCTTGTAATATACATTATGTCTAAAAAATGACCCTGTAAAATACAAAACATATATTCTAACATTGTAACTTGAATTTCTTCTTATTTTTAACCACCTATAATATACGCGTAGTCTAAAAATGTGACCTACAGGTTGAATTTTTTCACTATTTTTTTCATACATGTTTAGCACGTTAAAATATAGTTTTGCACAAAAAATTAAATTTCTTCGACCAGGGATAAATTAATTATGAATTTTTTATTCCTTCATAATTATGAATTTCTTAAACAATTTATAATTAATTTGAATCTTGTTTAAAAAGTACAAAATTTCATTGTGAAGATTCTTATCATATTCTAGTCATGCCTACAAAATTAAGAAACTAAATTTGACTTGTGAGTATACGCTTACGCGGAACAAAATTTCAATTTTGCATATTTTGGTTGAAAAATCAAAATAAATTTAAACGACTTCGAAATGCTATGAAACTTTACAGATCCTTTTTATGTATTTTTATAGATGTCTCTGCAAATAATAAGCTCAAAATTCGATTTATAGGTCGAGATTTTCCTTGTTCTGTTTTTTGAGTTTTTGAGACTTTAAAAATTCATAATTAATTTGTCGTTTGTTGAAAATTTATAATTTTTTCTGTGTAAAGCCATATTTTAACGTTCTTAACTCGCCTCTAAAAAATCATGAAAAAATTTAATCTCTTAGTTGCTTTTTTGGACTTCGCATATATTACAAGGTTATAAATAATAAAAATTTCAAATTACATGTTCAGAATACATGTTATTTAATTACAGTGTCAATTTTTCAGACTTCATGTATATTACATGGTCAATTTCAATCAATAAACCTATTTTAAATTGTACTTTTATTGACAAAATGATAAACCTCTTTTATTTCAATTTATGACTATTTATATATTATGTCACATGTGAATTTGGATAAATTTTTTGCCCGGGCTCCATAAATTTCTTGGCTCCGCCACCGGATTGGTTACTACTTTTCTTTACTCCACACATTTAAGTTTTTTGGTGCGATATTGAGTCCAAATTCACAACACTAACAATTACATGTATAAAAAAATTCTTTAAAAAAATTACATGTATAAAAAAAAAAAAATCACAATTCCAAATTTCACTAGTCAGTAATAACCGTAACAATTTCCTTAAAAAGAAAATTGTAACACTTTTTTTTTTATCTTTATCTATTTATTCCTAACATGTATAAAAAAATAATATTATTACTAACAATTTCCCCTTGCCACAACTTCTCTACTCCTCCGCCTCCTCTCTTTAAACTTTATCCATCTTCCTCCGTTCTCGCCACCCCTCTCCACCTCCGTCATTTCTCCGACCCTCACGGTAAGATGTCGGCAGACTGGGAAAAACTATTCCCCTATCACTACAATCCATACTACGTCGACGCACGTGTTGTATACGAGAGTAACAGCATGAATACCGAAGTCACTTCCTATAAAAACATAACTATATTTGATGTTAATTCTATTGTTGATGCTGAAATAGCTTTGCATATTTTCGACAGTGCAATTCTTGTTCTTTCTTGTTGAGATTGTGTTAAAAATGAATCCATTGCTATTTATCAACAAATGACAAGATTTCAATTTCCAAGGCTTATATTTCTCAACAATCTTGATCAGGAATGAGCAGATCCATGGAACATTGTAGATCAAGTAAAATTTAGGCTTAATCATCATTGTGCTGCAATTCAAGTTCCAATACACATTGACGATTCTTATATTGGATTTGTTGATCTTGTCAAGTTAAAGGCCTACTTTTTTAGCTCTAAAACATGTGGTGGACTTTTTGATCGTGTTGCCAACAAGTTAAAGGCCTACTTTTTTCGCCCTAATTATAACGATGTAGAAGTAGGAGAAGTACCCAAAGATATCTGCAATGACTTAATTAGGCAGTGTCCGCATCATGCTTTGGATTGTTCGAGTTTATTATGTTTTCTATTATTCTCTTAACGGCTTAACGTTGAAGATTAATGTAAGGATATCAAAATAGTTGTTTTGACTCATTTGGAGTATTGAGAGAAACACATTTGCTGGGTTTCGGAATTTGTCGGTGGTTGGACCGTTATTAAACCCTGGCTCATGTCCATACTCACTTTAATATGTTTGTAATATTTGAATCATTCTGCGAGGCATCTATTGAACTTGTAGTTGGAATCATAACGTTAGGTGTGAAAAAGAGATTGGCCATGGAAGCCTGGTCCTTAAAAATCATTCTAACTTTTGCGACCGGATCTGCAAGTTCATGAGTAGTCTTGACATGAAGCTAATAACATGTTTGTCTCATGTTTAGTGTCCCATTAACCGTGCAAATAAGAGTCTAGTATAGTAGCTTCACAAGAAACGTGTGTCTAGTGGCCTCTTCAGCTCATTAACAAATCAAAATTTTGTTCTTTTGGCAAAAAGGCTACACCAGGATGATAATCATAAGGGAAAATTACACTCCTCAAGGTTTATTCAAACGACATTGACACCCCCTTTAGTGTCAAAACTTACACTAACTTCCCTTAAGTTCTCATAAAATAGACAGGCACATCCCTTCTTTGTTAACACCGTTAACTTTCCGTTAATTTATTTAGAGAATTTTTCATTAATATTTAACAGAGGTTCTTCAATATTGTTTTAGTTTGGCTCCCTCTTCAGTGATCCTATTCATGTTCTTTCTTGTGACAAAAGCTACTTTTGATATTTTCTTTTATATTACGGAGGCGTTTCACCCAACAATTTTTTTGTCAAATTTCCCACCGCTAGTGGTGGCAGTTGGGGAAATTCATGCTGCAATGCTCAATTTATCCTTGGTAACCTTCTTTTGTGGTGTCGGTTCCTGTGATGGGAAAAGATGTAGCATCTATTTGAACATGGCTAAGCCAAGCCTCAAACTTGACAGCATTTTCAGGTGGGGTTTAGCATGGGAATGGGTACTTCTTTCCCACCATGGAAAAGCCTTTTTTTAACCATTATATTGAGTAGTACCACTATTGTTATAATAGTCTATCCACACTATATTTTTTCACATCATCTCTAACCTTAACAACTCAGTTCATTATCTTCACCTATGAAAATTTCATCTCTCAATTTATTTTTCCTTTCAAAAATATTCTTGAAACAAAATAGAGAGAAAATAATTTAATCTGAAACCAAACTATTCATTTTCGTTCATTCATTTATGTTGTTCTTCAAACAAATCATTCATCTTCACCGATCTTTTCTTCCTAAAATTTGAGATCTGGAACATCACAACAACAAGAACATATTCGGATTTGGAAAACCACCACAACAAGCTTCATTGTTTTTTTTTTTAATCAACATAATATATTGAAAAGCCTAGCACAAGGAGAGTTGTTACAACAAAAACACCCCATGGATCCTGATAAACCAAACAAGCAAAAGGCCCCAGGCATAAAAACTAAGAACAGTAAAAGGGAAGGAACAAAAAAATCAGCAAACAACAAAGCTATATACAATCCCCTCAAAATCACCGAACTGGAATAACAACAACCTGCCTCGTAACAGCAACAGAGGCCGAGACAACAAACAAGAAATTGTATAGGATAATTAATTTGATTTTGGTTTGAAGGAAATAAATTGGAGAGTTAGGATTTATTTTGGTAAGCTTTTACTGAGTAATTGTTATGTTAAATCATTTAGTTATAGTATATTATGTTTATACTGAGATTTTGTTTTAAACATAAGATAAGATTGTAAACTAGTAATTATCCTTTGATTTATATCCATATAAAATAAGATTGTAACTTGAAAATCATAACTAGCAAAAATGAACAAAATTGATTCCCTAATTTAGTTGATGAATAAAAGAAGAAGAAAAAAAATAGGAACAAGAGAAGAGTCATGTGTGGGGAAGAAATTTTTAGGGAAAGGTGTTCTATTGGAAATATATGGAAGATGAAGATAGTGGGTGAGAGAGTGGTTGGAGAAGATGATAAGATAAAAATCTAGTAGTGAGAGACTATGATAAAATTGTGTTCTTTATTTAATCTAATGGTCAAGAAAATATTTCCCATGATGGGAAAGAACTCTCCATTCCTAGGCTAAATGCCACCGTATTTATGTAGCTGATTTTTCTCCCTTTTAATGAACTCTTCCCTTTTTGTTTTCTTTTCTTTTAACAAAAGAATCCTCATCTGGATCATAAGTTTCACCTGCATAATATGTATAACATCTTCTTCGTTGGCACTGTCATACCATGTATTCCTTTCTAGGTTCCAATTGTTCATTAAAAACAACTTTGTTCTTCAATGCATATTTTTAAGTGAAAGACGAAGAGATCAACAATGTGAAGGTGGGTGAGAACAATGACGTGAGCGATGACATAGTAACAACAACGTTGGGACGAGTGAGGAAGATGAATCAATATGTATGAAAATTAACGGAAAAGTAACGGTGTTAACAAGTAAGGGATGTGTTTGTCTATTTCATGAAAACTCGAGGAAGATTAGTGTAAGTTTTAAAACTAAAGGGGATGTTGGTGTCATTTTCATAAACTTTAGGGGAGGTGGGTGCAATTTTCCTTAATCATAAATTAGAGAACATGAACACTCTTTTTCAACACTCTCTAATATTTACTATTTTATTGAGTAAAATTCATACGGATCCACCATTTTACATGGAATTCTAAAGTGTAAGACACACATTGATTTCATTCAATAAAAGAGAGTTAGCGTTATAGATGGTAATATTTTGAAAAGATAATGTTCTCAGTAGAACCGTCAAAATGAACTAATGCATATGAACCAATCAACCAAATCCAATAAAAACATACATAGGGTCCCAAAAAAAAAAATGCGTTTAAAATACGAGCCAGCCCAAATGAGCACATTGCTCTCTCAAAAAAAGGAGCACATATAGCTCGTAGCTGTATAAACCAAAATAAACCGCTAAAAAATTAAAACAGACTAATTAGTAAGTACGATAAGAGGTTAGTACCCTTCATCCTTGCATAAATTTTATATGATTGTAATTTTTGTCAACTAGACTCTAACCCGTGAGATGCACGGATTTTGTAGAGTTTCATATATAAATATCATATTGATTATGCATTCAATACTATGCTATAAAATGATTGCAAAAAACAAAAAAAAATGCAAAAATTAGACCAATTTAAGCTATTAAATTTATTTTCTTACCAAATAATATCACCAGGTTGTGTTCCCAAAGTTCTTCTTTCTCAACTTTTATCTTTGATTACATTCATATTAAAAGAACAACTAAAATTAAAAAATTAAAAATAGTAAACATGTTTGAAAAGTCAAAGGGAGAAAGCAAAGTAATGTTATAATCAAGTAGTGATTTTTGCAAATAAAAAGTCAAAATAAATAACTTCAAGTAATATAATATATGAG